>Ga0190334_1000192_pt1 | contig 31899 bp, 27 predicted proteins | sample 48720478_MG_FD_161270 | JGI IMG/M metagenome (GOLD analysis project Ga0190334, IMG submission 161270) | Hydrothermal vent sediment bacterial communities from Southern Trench, Guaymas Basin, Mexico - 4872-04-7-8_MG | ecosystem: Environmental > Aquatic > Marine > Hydrothermal vents > Sediment ... | reverse complement strand
GATTATCCAAAAGCTCCAAAAGTTTCTCATTTACACTGATATCACCTTCAAATAATTTACTTTCCGTTTTTTCAACAAAAACGATTGAATCCTTTACTATCCCGAGGTTTCCCGAGGTTAGCTCATTCCAGAAATTCGTTGATTTGGGAGTATCCCTGAAAAAGATGTCAAAAAATGATGCATAATCAAAAATATCAAGCGAAGGAATCTTTTCCTTTGCCAAAAGAAAAAGGACGAAAAATCTCTCTTCAACAGTGTAAGGTGTAAAATATTTATTAATAACCTTTCTTAAAATAGGTCTTTCAATTCTTCTGTCAATTCTTTTCCAGAAATCCTCAAGGGACATTACTCCGTCAGGAATCCCATACATTTTTAAAACATCCGCTATGTATGATGTTATTTCGAGTAAATTCATGAAAGGTTTTTGGTTGGTGCTAAAAAAACCTTTCAGCGCAATTTCACTTAGCTTAACCACAGGATAAAGACTATCCTTTGAATCCTTATCAAACTCCAAAAGTCTTTTACCTCTCAGATTTACAATTCTTCCGAGAAAAATAAAATAATCATCTTCCGAAAGCTTTTTCTTTTTGGAAAAATCCCTGAGGTTTACAAAACCGGGACCCTTGTGTATCTCTCTTATAATGTGAAAAAATGCCAGAGCATCTTCAAGTACTAAGTTAAACGTGGCGGAAATCTCCCGAAGGATTTTGCTCCTATTTGGTTTTAATAGTGAGAGTTTCCCCTTGTGATTAATAATTTTAAAAAATAAATTATTCATTTCTCCCTCCTTTTTATGATTAAATTTTCATTTTTGTTCGCATTATTAAAAAACATTTCAAAAGCTTTGCTTATGGCAATTGTGGCAACCTTTCTGCTCTTTTCACTAATGTCTTCGCTTTTATACCAGTTGATATCCTCTTTTATTTTTTTGCTCAAGATTATTCTGCCTTTTACCTCAACCCTTTTTTTAATCTCATCTTCTGACAGATTTCTTGTGTTATGAATACATATAAAATCCCCTCCGACATACTTTGGCAGACCTTTCAGATTTTTTATATTGTTTCCCGAGCAATCATAGTCCCCCTCAACATATTTGGGACCACCTTCAAGGGTTTTAAGACTGTTGTACGAGCAGTCAAAATTTCCATTCACTCTCTTTTGTATTCCCTTTAAGCTTTTCAGGTGATTTTTAAAAATATAAACACTTCCTCCGATTCTTTCGCTTATCCCTTCAAGTGAAACTATTTTATTGTGAGTACATATAAAATCACCTCCGACCTCCTCCGGTGAGCCTTCAAGGGTATCCAATTTATTAAAAGAGCAATCAAAACTCCCTTCAACAATCCGGGGAAAAGATTCAAGTCTTTTCAATCTGTTAAATGCCACTGAAAAATTACCGTCTATTCTCTCTCTCTTTGAAATTAGTTTTTGTGCATAGAGGCAGGAAACATCAATGTCATTGTATTCGCAGGAGATCTCATCGGGATTGTTTAAGACAATTGTCTTTTTGCCATTTTCATCATTTTCAACATAAAAGCAACTGTTTTTTGTCACTATGTCCCAAATTTTCATTTAAGCCTCCTTTCCGTAGAGACGCCCAAATTGGGCGTCTCTACACCATTTACGGATTTAAAGCTTAAAACTCTTTCATTTTTGTTATAAAAAAGCTCCGTCAGGTTTAAAACAAATGTCTTTACTTTACCAAGTACATCTTCACTTATAATCTCAATCCTATTATCAAGCTGCTCATTGTGCATTGTTTTTAGTATTTCACCTATGGGGTCAGGTGAGTCAGCGTACGAAGCTGAAACGAGAAGAGAGGGAATTCCTGCGTATGAGGTTGCCGAGGAATCACAGGTAGGATGGGACGGCAATTGGTAAATTTCAGAATAAGCTTTTTGAAAGTCAAGAGGAAAATTTCCCAAAGTGTCATAGTAAAACACAGAATCTCCCACTCCTGCTACATCAAGGTTTATTACAGCTTCTGGATTGTTTTTGTTAATATAGTCACATGCACCTGCTCTGTCCAATTCCTCTCTGTCAGTAAAAACTATCTCAATATTCCCATTGACTTTATTTTGCAAAGAGAGAAGAACAGCAATACTTGAAGAATTGTCATTATAGCCCAAACTTCCGGGAAAAACATCATAATGTGCCATAAGCGTAAGCTTTTTGTAGGAAGCTGCCGGGATTATTATATTTTTTCCATCAAAACCATCCTCAACAATATAATCCCTCTCTATTAAAGATAAAATTTTGTTAAACCTCTCCTCCTTATCAGGAGAAGTTATTTTTTTGATTATTTCTATCATCTTACCTCCTCTTAAAAAGCTAAAAGCTTAAAGCCCAAAAGCCTTTTTTGGCGACTTTTAGAATTAAAATCTCCGTAGAGACGCCCAATTTGGGCGTCTCTACACCATTAACCCTGTTTTAAAGCCAAAAATCTCTCTTTCCAGCTTTTTGGGCTTAGCAAAAAATGTAGAGATGTTGGATGCAACGTCTCTACATACCCTTTACTCCTGCCCACTTCCATCAGCCCCCTCAAAATTTCAAATCTTTTTTAGACATCATTACAATCAACCTTTCAGCGATTTTATCTTTCATCCCGCCGGATTCTCCTTACGCCTCTTATTCAACCGCTTTTCTCTTTATCTCTGGAATTTAAGCTCAGCTTTTTTCTTTCGGGAGCCATATTTATCACACTTTCCAAAAATGGTATTTCAATCCCTGCTTCACTCAGCTCTCCCTCCGAAGAGTAAACCATAATTGTTTCCTTAAAGTAAAACATTGAGACGGAATTTCCTTCTTTTGCACAATTTGTGCCGTACATCTCAATCTCACTGAACTCCACTGTCCCGCCATTCACTCTTTCAATAATTCCATAATTTTTTCTAACTTTAATTTTTATTTTATCATTACAATGTATCATACATTATTATATCACATTTTTAAACTTTTGTCAAGTGTTTTTAATTTTGCTTGTATGCTCTTTTTATCTAAGTGAATTTTCGTGAACTTTACCATGTTAAACTCTCTCATGTTTTATCATTTTTAATAAACTCGCCTACTGTCAGGTTATCAAACCGCTTCTAACAAACCTCCTGTGCTTTCATTTTCCAAAAATCCTTCTTCTTCAATTAATAATTCCACTTCACTAAAAAGTTCGTAAAAAAATATCTTATACTGGCCAAACAAAACAAATCCCTTTTCTTTTAAAATCTCATTAATCTGCTCCAAGGCAGCTTTTATTTTCGAATGTATTGTGCTCGTTGGTAAATCAAACATTTCACTCAACTCTTTCAATTTTAATCCTTTGTAATAATTCAAGTAAACAAAAAACAATCTTTGCTTTAACTTTTCGTTCGACAGCACCTCTTCAACTATCTTATTACTTACCTCCACCGCCTCCGACAATATACTGTAATGCACCGGGTCGGTTATAGCCGACAACATCCACTTTATAAAAGGTAATTCTTTGCCGTTCTTTTTTAAATAATCTTCACCTGCATATTTAATTGCTTTTTTTAAATACCCATACCCAATTCTTTCATTTTCATATAATAATCTCCAAAATTTTTCCTTTCTTAAAACTCTACTTACCACAGCATTTGCCATTTCTTCTTTTTCATCTTCCGGCAAATAATAATAGTTTTTATTAATCTGTTTTTTAGCAAAATTTAAAAAATTTTCAGTATTTTTATCAGGCATACCTCACCTCCTAAAGATAAATTTCAAATGTACGGCAAGGTATGCGTTAACGCTTCAAAACCCCCCCCTTTGAGGTATTTTGATTAAATTTATTTAAAGCGTTAAAATTTATCATCGTATTAATGTAATTTACATTATATATTATAAGCCTATTTTTCCCCTTTGTCAAGTGTTTTTTTTAATTTTTTTTATTTTTTCTCAAAACTCATATTTATTAATCATCTTAACAATATGCTCTCCCTTTTCTATGTAAGAGATTGCCTGAAATATTTTATCCGAGTATCCTGAAATAAAGTAAACCCCTCCTTCTCTCACATCAACAGGGGTTGTGCCATAGCCTGCAAGATCAAAGATGTAAAGCTTCACTTTCGGATTAACTTTCTTATAATTATAAAAGAGCTTTCCGAAAATATTGCTCTCACTATCCAAGTAATAACTGGAATCCCAAAGCTGACAGTCGGTAAACATAATAATTCTGTCAACTTTAACTTTATTGTCCAAAAGCCACTTTATAGCAAGGTAACCATTTGTTGAACAACCGACTTCCACTTTTGAAAGTCTGTCGTGTGAGGCAAAGATATTATCATCTATAAGTTCGTCAACCATTTTCCAGCTATATCCAAAAAGCCCCACCTTTGAATCTTTAAGATAATTTTTTGCAAGTATTCCGTAAAATATGGAGATGTCTTTAAGGGTTATTCTTGACCTTACTGAAATCGAAGAATCCATTGAACCCGATACATCTATTGCAACGAGGGTTCTCTCATCTCTCTGCCAGAATTCTTCCTTTGCCATAACCTCTCCCAAAGACACCTCCACTGCATCTTTAAGAGCCTGCAGGATTTTTATTATATGCTCCTCTTTTACATCTATCTGCCATTCAGTGCTTTGAGTGAGGAGCAAATTAATTTCCTTATATGCACTCAAAAGCCTGAAAGGAAATATTCTGCTTTTTACCAATAGATTTTTATCCTTGATGTAAACAGAAATCATCTCCACAAGCTCATCATCGGCAACCTTTAATATGTTTCTCAAATTTCTTAGAGCCGCCATATAGCCGAGTTTTCTCTTTGAGATTATATCCTTCCAGAACTCTCTTCTTCCCTCAATATCATCGGCAGGAATCTCCGAGAGTTTTACCTCCCATGTATAAGGGATATTGAGTTTATTATCCTTGATTTTTTTAAAAAGCTCTGATTGCTCTTTGGTTTCAGGTTTGGGGTGGGTAAGGTAAAGCGCATCTTTAAGGGTTACTATGGCTCTCTCTCTTTTGTACTTTGCAAACTGATACTCGTCAAATTTTTTAAAAGCATCTGCAATACCCTTTTTTACGATATTTGCGAGTGGTTTTATTTTGCCGTTTATTTTTTGATAAACAGCAAGAAACTCCGAGAGCTCGTCAGCTCTGTTTATTGTGTTTGCTATTGCGGAGCGGAAGAGCTTCGGATTTTTTTTGTGAATACCTTTTTTAATAGCAGTTAGGAGAAGATAGATGGGAAATGCTCTGAGATTCATCTCCCTTCTTGAGAATACTGCTAATTTTGCAATGAAATCTGCGGGAGCATAATCTATTTTTTCATTAAGTCTTTTTTCCCTTTCATCCCATTTTTCATAAAAAGTGTCCTCCACAAGTGAGGAGAATGCTATTGCGGCAAGCTCAAGGGAAGTTGATGAATAGGTTATAGCAGGAGGGGGAGAAAAAGGTTTTTTGGAGTTTTCAGAGAAAAATCCTGAGGAGAGCATATAGGAAGGTTCCCCTTCATAATTATAAGTTGGTATGCTCTTTGCTTTATTATTGTTTTTTCTCATTTTACCCCCCGAATTTATTTATTTAAAAGAGAGGGAAGGAGCGGTAGAGAAAATAAATTTGAATTTTCTTTGGCGAAGTATCTCTACCATCCGCCACTCTCTTTTTTTTAAAGCCTAAAGCCATTAAGCCAAAAGCTGTCTCAGCTATTTAATCTCAATTTATTATGACTTTCGTATGAGTTTTTTATAGTCAGCTCATCGTCTGAGACGCCCAAATTGGGCGTCTCTACCCGACTACCCATCCCGCACTCATTTTATTGTCCTTTTTTTGCATCTCTGAGCTTAAATGCTTCTTTTTCTTCCATTGTTTCACCTTTTATCATATACATTAAAAATGAATGCGGGATCTTCGCTCGTTTCACTCGCTCCGACTTTCACCTTTCTACTTTTCCCTTTTTACTTTTACCTTTCTCCTACCTTATATAAACGCCACAAATTGAATTTTTCCGAAAAAATTTTAAATTTTCTTTAAAAAATTTCTTCATATTATATAAACGCAGAATTTCCGATTTTTCCGAAAATTTTTCAAATTTTTTTCAAAAAATATTTTTAAATTTCCTCTCATATTATATAAACGATATAAACTGAATTTTTCCGAAAATTTTTTGAATTTTCTTTCAAAAAACATTCTCAAAATTTCTCTCATATATATTAAATGGAAGAACTCGAATTTTTTCGAAATTTTTTTATTTCTGTCTACCTCAATAATATTTTTAATAGTACCGAAAAGCGGCTTTGTGGCACATACAACTTTTATTTTAATAGCTTTCTTTTACTTCCTACTTATTATGTTGCGCAAAACTAAATTTTCCCAAAATATTATTCTTTTTTCCCTGTTCTTATTTACTTTTTCCCTTTTCTTTGCTATCTTTTTCTATAAGGTATTGATTGGAGGGAAGAATGAGAAAGTATATTATTTTCGGGCTTGTTTTGATTTTGGTTTTTGTCGGAATTTTGTTTGTTAAAAACAAAATTTTCAAGGAAAAAACGCAGGGGATAATATCAAAGGAGCTGAGAGGTGAGCTTGTCAGTATAAGCACTGAGAAGGTTAAGAGCATAAAGGCAATGCTTCTTTTTGATAAAAATCCGTCATACACAAAAGCTCCGCTTTACATAGACTTTGACTCTGAAATAAATCCTTCTGTTAAAAAGAGAACTCCCTATTCCGGAACATCCCCCTTTAAATTCACTCCTGAAATCAGAGGAAAGCTTTATTGGGAAAGTCCTAAAAGACTTGTCTTTTATCCTTCGGATGATTTTAAACCAGCTTCCACCTATAAAGTTGAAATTGATAAGATTAAGGCAAATGGTAAGGAAGTCAGGTTAAAGGAAAAATTTTTGTTTAAAACGGATGGTTTGAAAGTCATTACTCCATCTGTTATTTCTGTTAATACCTTTTTCAAAACAGCAAAAATAAAGATTTCTTTTAATTACCCTGTGTCTGAAACAACCCTTAAGGAAGCTATGGAGATAATTGATTCAAAAAGCGAAGCTCCTCTTGAATACACTTTTTCCTCTCTTACCGAAGCCGATTATTTTGCAGAGATAAAAAACCTTCCTCCCTATATTGTTAGCGGAAAAATTCCGGTTATTATCAAAATAAAGCCAACATTAAAGGTTCTGGGAGGAGAGACCTCTTTTGAGAAACCTTATGAAAGAAGCATTATTATTAAAGAAGGAAAGTATTTTAAACTTATAAATTACAGATTTCGTGAAGAGGAAAGTAGTTTTTCCATCTCTCTTAAATTCTCTTCCGAACTCAGACCTCAGGATTTTTCAGCATACTTCAGAATTTATCCTTTTATTAAATATACTGTCAATGTAATAGGAGATACTGTAATTGTGAAATCCAATTTTCAACCGGGACAGATTTTTAAAGTCTCAATTTTGAAGGGATTAACTTCCAAAGATGGAGCTCTCTTGAACAAAGAATATAATTTTCAGGTAAAAGTTCCGAATTATTCTCCATCTTTAAAATTTATGTTTAAAGGGAGATATGTTAAAAAGAGCAGTGAACCCCAATTAAAAATAAAGAGTATTAATGTTAAAAGAGCGACCATAATCATAAAAAAGATAGAGCCTAAAAACATCTGTTTCTGGTATGGGAAATATTATAAGAACAGATGGGTTGAGGATAGAAGAGCCGATGAGTATGTCTCAAGGAAAATTTTTGAAAAGTCCATAGTCCTTTCAAAAAATAAAAACAATAAAGAGATAATAACAACAATAGGGCTCAAGGATTTTGTGAGATTGAATGAAAAGGGAGTTTTCGAGATATATGTTTTCTCAACAGATGAAACTTATGAAGAGGATCAGCTATGGATTAATCTTACAAACATAGGGCTTATTTACAAAAAATCAAAGGATAGAGTGAAAGTCTGGACACTTGACCTTGATAAGCTTGAGCCTGTTAGCAATGTTAATATAAAGCTTTTGTCAAAGGATAACAGAATCTTAGCTTCCGGGAAGACCGGTCAATCTGGAAGCATAGAATTCACGGGAATCACAAAAAACACTCAACCATTTATTATTACGGGCGAAACAGAGAATGATTTTACATACATTGATTCTGATTATTCAAAACTTGATATCTCAGATTTTGACACGGGCGGAGTCTCATCTGATTTTAAAGGCAAATACAGAGCTTTCATCTACTCCGAAAGGGATCTTTACAGACCCGGTGAAGAGGCAAATATTGCGGTAATTGTCAGAGACAAAGATTATCTTCCTCCTGTTTCTCTTCCTGTGATTCTTAAAATTATGTCTCCTCAAGGTAAGATAAAGGCTAAAATCAGGATGAAAACGGATTCAAACGGAATGGCTGAAACAAAGGTGAAATTCAATTATTATGATAAAACAGGAATCTACTCTGCAAACCTATTTTTGGGAGACAATCTTTTGGGAACTTATAAGATAAAAGTTGAGGAATTTATCCCTCAAAGAATAAGGGTTAAAACAGAGCTTAATAAGATAAAGTATGATATTGAAGAAAATCCCCTTTTAAAGGTAAAGTCAGAATACCTTTTCGGGACCCCTCTTAAAGATGGAAAATACAAAGTTGTTGCATATCTTAAATCTCAAAAAACAGCATTTAAGGATTTTTCATCATATGTGTTTGGTAGTGAGCTTAAAGAGGAAAAGGATATTAAAGTATTCGAGACTGAGGATACCCTTGATGAAAATGGTGTTGGGGAGCAAAAAATAATTCTTCCTAAAGGGGATTATTCCGGAATGATGAAGCTTTTTGTTCAAACAGAGGTTTTTGAGGGGGAGAGCGGAAAATCGGTTAAAAAAACAGACACAGCATTGGTTTCTCCTTTCAAAGCTTACATAGGATTAAAATCTCCGGCCGGCTATCTTAACAGCGGAGAAAAAGTGAAAATAAACGGAATTATTATTAATAGTGAAGGTAAGATTTTAAAATCAAATAAAACTTTAAAATATGAAATTTACAAAAGAAATTTTAGCTGGATTTACTACTACAGCAGAAAAGATTACAGGTATGTTTACAAAAGGGTTTTTTACGAAGACTTGATTAATAGCGGAAATATAAATACTTCAAGCGGTAAATTTTCAATATCTTTTGTTCCTAAGTGGGGAACTTACAGAATAAGAGTGTATGGTGCTGGTTCTCTTTCTCCGGTTGATCTTATCACATCCACCTACTGGTGGTATGGAGAAGCTGAAGAGGTTAGAAACAGGCCGGCGGAAAGGTTGAATATTCATCTTGACAAAGAAGAGGTCAAAACAGGGGAGAAGATAAAGGTTGGTTTTGTATCTCCCTATGAAGGAAAACTTTTACTTTCGATAGAGAGCAATGAGCTTTTGTATTACAAGTGGTATAATGTGAAAAGAGGAGAGCAGAGCTTTACTCTGAAAATTAAGGATAATATGTATTATCCCACCCTCTATGTATCAGCTCTCATAATTAAAAAGAGCAGTAAAGAGAATCCTTTCCCTTCAAGAGCATTCGGGATTGTTCCTTTGACAATTGTTCCCGATAAAAATGAATTTGAACTTAAAGTTAAAGTTCCTGAAAAAATCAAACCTAACTCTGATCTTATCATTAAATTAAAATCCTCAAGCAAAAAAGAGTCTGATGTGACAGTCGCCGTGGTTGATGAGGGAATCTTAAATATAACAGGATATTATGCTCCTGATCCTTTGGAGCTTTTCTTTGAAAAGAGAAGGGCTGAAGTTTTTACATATGATATTTTCGGGATGCTTCTTCCCGATCTTCCATTGCTTAAAAACAGTAAAAACGGAGGTGGATACGGAGAAGAGGAAAAAAGACTGCTGAATCCCCCTGTTGTAAAAAGAGTGAAACCTGTTTCATTGTGGTCCGGAATTTTGAAAATTCCTCCCAAAGGGGAAACAGAGGTTAAATTTTCAATTCCAAATTATCAAGGAAGTTTAAAGGTTATGGTAACAGGTGCATCTTCTGAAAAATTCACTTCGCATGAGAAGCAGGTAATAGTTAAGGATGATATAACAGTTGAGGCAACTTTGCCGAGATTCCTTATAAAGGGTGATGAGCTTGTTGTTCCTATTGAGATTTTTAATAACAAGGATAAGGGAGGATACTTTACAATATCACGAAAAATGAAGGGTTTGGAACCAATTGAAGAGGGTGTTTCAAAAGTATTTATCAAAGGCAACAGCTCTTCAAAACTTTCAATGAAATATAAAGTAACAGCAGAAGATTATGCGGTTTTCAGACTTTTGGTAAGCGGGAATGGAGTAGAGGTTGAGAAAAAGGTTGAGATTCCCGTAAATAAAATTATACCTCTTGTGGAAGATTCGGAAATTTTTAAGATAATGGATGGCAAAGAAGAGATTCCTGTAAATTTTGAAAACTGGCAGAGTATAAATAAGATTATTGTAAGTGTATCAAATTTTCAGTATTTGAAAGAGCTTGGGTTTGTGGAAAAGCTTATTAAATATCCATATGGTTGTTTAGAGCAGACAACATCTTCGGTCTTTCCTCTCCTTTACATAAAGGATATCTTAAGTGTTGTAGCACCAAAAGCTGTAAAGAATAAGAATATATACACTTACATTAATGCTGGTATAGAAAAGATAATTTCCCTTCAAACGGTCTCCGGTGGTTTTGTATTCTGGCCCGGTGGAATTTATGAATCAAAGTGGGCATCCAACTATGCTTTGCACTTTTTAATGGAGGCAAAAGCTTCGGGCTTTAATGTCCCTGATTTTGTAATAGATAATGCGGCAAGATTTATAAAGGATGGTATCCCTTACAAGCCCGACTACTACGGAGGAAAATATCACTATTATAAGTTCAACAGAGGAGCATACTCCATATACCTTTTAACTAAATTGAAAAAATTCAGTGAATCTCAGCTTGATGCTTATTATGATAAATTTTTCAGATATATGTCCTCAGAAGGCAGAGCTTTTATAGGTGGCGCTTACCTTAATATAGGAAATCTTGAAAAGGCAAATTCCATTCTTGAAAATATAAGCATAAACTCTTTTGATTCTCAAAATTATTATTATTCTTCTGAGCTTAGAAAGTATGGTTTGCTATTATATCTTCTCTCTGATACAGGCTCCAAGAAAAGGTTTGAGATTATGGCAAAAGTTGCTGAGCTTTTATCATCGGATTCCGAATATCATACCACTCAGGAAATTGCATGGGCTGTAATGGGAATAGGAAAAGTATTGAACAAAATGAGAATCTCAAAAACAGATGCGACTTTATTTGTTAATGGAAAAAGTGTGAAAAAATTTGAAGGAAACGGAGGATACTTTGTTTTAAAAGGATATTCGGGAGAAAAAATAGAGGTTGAAAACAATGGCTCATCTCCTGTTTATACTGTTTTAAAAATAATCGGAAGAAAAACATCAGCGGATTTTGTCCCTGTTAGCAATGGAATTTTAATAAAGAGAGAATACTTTGATTACAATGGAGTGCCGGTTGGATTTTCAAGCGGAGCTTATAAAACAAACCTTGCCACAGCTTTAATAGTTAAGCTTACGATAAGCTCAAACATAGGAAAAGTTTCCAATCTTGCGATAACTGACAGAATCCCAGCAGGTTTTGAAATTGAAAATCCTGCGCTTGAAGATTCTCTATTTGATACTCTCGGCTTGAAAAAATCAAGTCTTACTCCCGATTATGTTGACATAAGGGATGACAGAATAAATATTTTCGGAAGCTTAAACAAACCCTCAGCTGTTTACTATTATGTGATAAGAGCTGTTAACAGAGGAAAGTATAATCTTCCTCCCGTAAAAGCTGAACTCATGTACAGACCTAAAATAAGAACCATTCAGGATAAAGGATATTTTATAGTGGAATAAAAGTGTTTTAATTTGACTGTTTTGTGCTTGCTGATTGCACAGCTTAATGCTCCATTGGTTAAAGGTTGGGGGGGTACTATTAATAAAGAAGGAGCTGTGTAACTTAAATTTACTCAGTTGCTAATTCCTTAGAACCTGAACTTAATTTCATAAGTATTGAATTTATAAATTTTAACATTTTTATCTTTATAGCATTTTTTCTTAAGCCTTGTTTTGATACAGGTATTTTTTAAAAGTTCCTTTTTACTCCAATGATACATTAATGGAATCTCCGGAAGTAAACCTCCTCTCCTATTTCCCTTGATGATTAAAATGCTGTCTTTTCCTATTTTAATATTTTTATAATTATAAAATTGCCTGAGATTGTATGTTAAGGATACTTTAACACTGAGCTCTCTTATCTCTTCCTTTTGTAAGGGTTTAAATCTTTTATCAGAGTAGGCACTTTCATAGGCAATCTCTTTTAATGTCAGGAATAGAGGAGTTTTTGGGGCAAGTGCTCCCATGCAACCTCTAAAAACACGATTTTTTCTTAAAGTTATAAAAACTCCGAATCTTTTTCTTAATAGGGGACTTTTTTCAAAATCCACTACAGGAAGCTCTCTTCCTTGAATTGAATTTTTAACTATTTCTATTATTTTCTCCTTATCATCTTTTGAGATTTTTAGTTTTTCTTCCTTATAAAAAATTCCGGAAAAATAGCCAACAACTCTGTTAGTATTGCCATCAAAATCAGAAGAGTATCCCCTCGAAACAGGAATAAAATAAAGCTTTTCTTTTTTGGCTATCTTTAATCCTATGTAAAGAGCTCTCCATCCGCATGCCTCTATAATTCCCATCTTTTTAAGTCTTAAAAATTGTTCCGGTCTTTTTTTTTCAAGCTCTTTAATTGTTTTTGAATCTATCTCTTTTGCTGTTTTAAGTTTGTGATAGTGAGAGAGATCAGTTGAAACAATTATGAGAGTATTATTTCTTTTTGTCAATTTTTCAAGGTATTTTGAGAGAATGTCAAGTTCTCTCTTTTTTGTATCTCCCATGATAATTGGTAAAATTTTTGTGTGTTTTAAAACAGCTTGAATGTATGGAGTCTGAATATTTATAGAATGCTCTTTCTCAAACAATCTTTTATCCAAAAATGTACCTCTCACTTTTTTGTTAAGCATTAAAGCTTCTTTTTTTGCTATCATTATTTTACCAAAAGGAGATAGTAAGTAATCTCCTCTGTAAATTGCAAAGCCTCTGAAGTATTCATGGTGGGGTGGACCGAGAATAATTACCAGCCTATATCTGTCTTTCAGAAGATTAAATGCTCTTGCAGCAACTTTTCCTGAAAAATTATAGTTTGCATGGGGAGATATTAGGATTTTGGGAAAACCTATGAATTCGGAAAAGTATTTATAACCATCAAAGTTCTCATGAAAAAAACTTTTAAATTTATCTTTATCTTCCGGGTGATACTTAAAAAAAGGGAAAGAGATAAGCTTTATTGAAATAAGCAGAATGAAGAAAAGTATTGAAAAGATAAAATTATTTTTATTTTTAATCATCAAGCTCTTCTATAAAATGTCTTAAAGAGGCAAGGTTAATGTTAATTCTGTTTAAAATTTCATCATCCGCTTTACTTTCGGCTAAAATGGTTTTAAAATCAGCCTCAAGCTCTTCTATATAGCTTAATCCTTCATCCTTAATCTCTCTTTTTATCCTTTCCTTAATCTCTCTTTTTATCCTTTCCTTTAAAATAATATAAAATACTAATACAGCAAAAATAAGAAAGGAAAGAACAAAAAGCTGGGCAATTCCACTCATTGTTTATTATATTAATTAAAAAAATGAAAATCAAATTTACCCTATTGACACCTGTGGTTAAAAGAGCTACAATATCATACATTAGTTAGGACTAACTAACCGCGAGAGTGAAAGATGAATATAAGAAGAAGAGAAGAGATGCTTAATATCGCTATTAAAATAATTGACAAAGATGGGTTCTCCGCTCTTTCTATGAAAAGAGTGGGAGAACTTACGGGAATTACAGAGCCTGCTGTTTACAGATATTTTAAAAGCAAAGAGAATTTAATAAATGAAATTTTCAAAAAAATAGTTTCCATCCACGAAGAAATTCTAAATAAATATAAGGATACAAAAAATGAGCTTTTGAAAATTGAAGAGATTCTTTTATCTCAGCTTGAATATTATGAAAAAAACAGAGAAATAACTTCGATTATCTTTTCGTCCGATGCTTTTTCTTATTCTCCCACGATAAAAGAGAAAGCCACGGCGATAATGAAAGAAAGGGAAGAGCTAATGACATCTCTTATTAAAAAAGCTCAGGAAAAAGGATCAGTGAAAAAGATTGATCCATCTCATATTACAAAGATGATTGGAGGGGCAATAATGCTTTTGGTTGTAAACTGGAGAACAGAGAATTATAGTTTCCCTCTTGTTGAAAGAGGTGAGGTTTTGATAGAATCGATAATGTCTGTGATAAGGGAAGAAAAAGATGCTTGATAGAAAATTTTTTGAAAATTTAGGAGAAAAAGGAATTAATTTTTTTATTACGGTTTATGAGATATTTCTATTGTTTATAGATTCCCTTAAAGAGATTCCAAAAATTTGGTTTTACAGAAGGCAGCTTGTTGAACAAATGTATAATTTTTCAGCAAAAACACTTCCGATTGCTGCAATAATTTCAATTTTTGTTGGACTTGGTTCAACTGTCCAAGGTACTTATCAATCATCTGGCTTAGTCCCAAGGTATGTTACTGTAAATGTTATTTTTAAAAGTACGGTGATAGAGCTTTCGCCTGTTATCCTGGGGCTGGTGCTTGCAGGGAAATTGGGAGCTTCTCTTGCTGCTGAAATAGGGAGTATGAAAATTTCTGAGCAAATTGAAGCTCTTGAAACAATGTCTTTGGATCCTGTTGGTTTTCTTGTGATGCCTCGAGTTATTGCAGGTCTGATTATGCTCCCGGTTATTACTGTTTTTGCAAATTTTCTGGCAATTTTCAGTTCATTTTTTGTTTCAACTGTTGTTAGTCAATGGGTAACTGCACATGAGTTTGTAAATGGCCTAAAGATGGATTACAAAAGTTTTGAGATCATTTTTGGATGTATGATAAAACCTTCAGTTTACGGTTTTTTTATAGCGCTCATAGGAAGTTATTTTGGTTTAAAAACAAAGGGAGGAGCAAAAGGGGTTGGAGAATCTTCAACTCTTGCAGTTGTTGTTTCTGCTATTATGATAGTTATTTTTGATTATTATCTTGGAGAATTATTATTATGATAGAGGTGAAGGGTTTAAAAAAACATTTTGAAGGAAAAGAAATTTTAAAAGGTGTTGATCTTGAAATATATGATAATGAAACTCTTGTTATCCTTGGACCAAGTGGTCAAGGGAAAACAGTTATGATAAAAAGTATGATAAGGCTTATGGAGCCTGATGGGGGAGAAGTTTATTTTGATGGTGAAAATATAAGAAAATTTAATAGAAGAGAACTTGAAAATTTTAGGAAGAAAATTGCTTATGTTTTTCAAAATAGTGCTCTTTTTGATTTTCTTGATGTGAGGGAAAACCTTGCTCTTTTTTTAAGAATGCATAAAAAAATGAAGGATGATGAGATTGAAAGAAAAATAATAGAAGCTCTTTCATTTGTCGGTCTTGAGGAGGATGTTCTTGACAAGTATCCTGAAGAGCTTAGTGGGGGGATGAAAAAAAGAGTGGCAATAGCAAGAGCAATGATAAAGGAGCCTAAATACATATTCTACGATGAGCCTACTACCGGTCTTGATAAAAAAAATGCTGAGCTTGTAAGCAATCTTATTATGGTTTTGAAAGAAAAAATTTCTGCCACATCAATAATAGTTACCCATGATATAGAGCTTATGGAAAAAGTTTCGGATAGAGTTGCCCTTTTAAGGGACGGTAAAATATTTTTTATAGGAAAGAAAGAGGAAATTTCCGATGAAACCTTAGAATACTTATATTCAATAGGAGATACATATGAAGTATAAAAAAATGAGTTTTATCTCTGGTGTTGTGATATTTTTCAGCTTTGTAATAATTCTCGTTACAATTTTGTGGTTGGCTGACAAAAGGATATTCTTCACTAATGATTACAAGATTTTTGTGAAATTTGATAATGTTATAGGTTTGCGAGATCACTCTCAGGTTTATATGAGAGGATATAGAGTGGGATGGACTAAGGGTGTGAAATTTGAAAAGGATGGTGTTGTTATAAGAGTTGATGTAAAGAAGAAATACAATATTCCGATTGACTCAATTTTTGAAATAAATACTCTTAACTTTATGGGAGAAAAAGCCATAACAATTATACCCGGAAGATCGGAAAAATTCTTGCAGCCAGGGGATTTGGTGAAAGGTAAAAATAAGGATATAATGATTGAAGCAAAAGAAATCCTCAATACAATAAAAGAAAGGATAAAAAAGAAGAATTTTGATGATAAAATAGCTAAGGTTTCAAGGTCTTTGGATCTATTGCATGATGCTCTTGTAAAAATTAATACGAGAATAGACAAGGTTAATGTTTCTGAATATAACAAACAGATAAAAAAAATTGGAGAAGCAGGTGATAATCTCACGCTTTTTCTTAAAGATGCAAGAAAGGAGCTCAAAGTGACAACAGAAAAGGGAAGAGAGTCTATGAATAAAGTGGATAAATTGGTAGAGAATTTAAGCAGTTTGACAAAAAAATTAGATGAAATCTCTGGTAAACTAAATAATGGAAAGGGAAGTGCTGGAAAGCTCCTTAATGATGAAAAATATATTGAAAATTTAAATAAAACGATTGAAGAGTTGAAGAGTTTAATAGTTGACATAAAGAAAAATCCCAAAAAATATGTTAAACTATCTATATTTTAGAGGAGGTTGCTATGGGAAAGGATAAAGTAAGAGTTGCAATTATCGGAGTTGGTAATTGCGCATCATCTTTAGTTCAGGGTGTGGAGTACTATAAAAATGCAAAGGATGATGAGTTTGTCCCTGGTTTAATGCATGTTAATTTGGGTGGTTATCATATTTCTGATATTGAATTTGTGGCCGCTTTTGACATCAATGAGACTAAGGTTGGGAAAGACCTTTCAGAAGCTATTTTTGCTCATCCCAACAATACCACAAAATTTGCGGATGTTCCTAAACTAGGTGTTAAGGTTATGAGGGGAATGACTCATGATGGAATCGGTAAGTACCTCGCAAATGTAATTAAGAAAGCTCCCGGCTCAACTGTTAATGTTGCAAAGGTTATAAAGGATTCAGGAGTAGATGTTGTTATTAACTATCTCCCTGTTGGTTCTGAGATGGCTACAAAGTGGTATGTGGAGCAGATTCTTGAAGGGGGGGCTGGAATGGTTAATGCGATTCCTGTATTTATTGCAAGGGAAAAGTATTGGCAGGATAGATTTAAAGAGTATGGTCTTCCTATTATTGGAGATGATATTAAATCTCAGGTGGGAGCTACAATACTTCACAGAACTCTTGTAAATCTCTTTCTTGATAGAGGTATGATTATTGATAGAACTTATCAACTCAATGTTGGTGGAAATACTGACTTTTTAAACATGCTTGAAAGAGAGAGACTTGATTCTAAGAAAATTTCCAAGACAAATGCAGTGACATCCCAGATAGAAAACAGAGGCATTAAACTTGATACGGACAAGGTGCATGTTGGCCCTTCCGATTATGTGCCCTGGCTTAAGGATAATAAAGTCTGTTATTTGAGAATCGAAGGAAAGCACTTTGGTGATGTGCCTATGAATCTTGAATGTAGACTTTCTGTTGAAGATTCTCCAAATTCTGCAGGAATTATTATTGATGCTGTTAGATTAATTAAACTTGCAAAAGATAATGGAATTTCAGGTACTCTTGAAGGCCCTGCTGCCTTTCTTATGAAATCCCCTCCAATTCAATATGATGATCATACTGCTAAACAATTAGTAGAAGAGTTTATTAAAAAATATGGGAAAAAGGCAAAAGATAAAAAATAGAATTTAGTATGGAGGAGAGCGGCAAGGTTTAACCTTGCCGCTGCTTTATTATATATGAAATTTATTTACAATTTTATTAATGGTATTCTTATAAAAATAAGAGAAATTTTACTTTATTTTTTTGCTGAAGTTCTTAAGGCAACCCCTGATGTTCTTACTATAAGTGGTGTTTTGATATCAATAATTAGTGCCTTTTTATTTGCGTATGGATATTTTATGGCAGCGGGTTTTGTTCTCTGGGCTGCTGGCCTTTTTGATGTTTTTGATGGTTTAATTGCTAAACGATATGGGCGAGGCTCAAAATTTGGTTCTCTTTTGGATTCTGCATCTGATAGATATGTGGAAATTTTTCAATTGGCAGGACTTATATATTGGTTTAATAAAACAGGGAAACCAGAGTTTTCCTTTATTGCGCTTTTTTATCTTTTAGGCTCTGTCTTAACCTCTTATATAAGAGCAAAAATTGAAAGTTTGGGAGAAGAGTGTAATGTTGGTGTTGTTCAAAGATTAGAAAGACTTTTTGCCTTTGTGGTATTTGCTCTTTTATCTTATTTTGATAAAAGGTTTATGTTTTGGGGGGTTTTGTTGATAGGAATAGGAGCTAATATTACAGCCTTTCAAAGACTTCTTCACGGAAAAAAAGTTTTAAAAGGCTAATAAATTCAATGCCTCGTAAAAAGAGATTTTTTCTTTTCTATACTTGATAATAATTCACTCATATAATTTTATAAAAAAATCATCAGAACCACTTGACAAATTTTTAACTTTGGACTATATTATTAGTGGAAAATTTAAAAAAGGAGGTGGGAAGATGACAATAACAAAATGGAGTCCATTGGCAAATTTAATGAGCTTAACTGACAGATTAAACAGACTTTTTGATGAAGGGCTCTGGAGTGAGTTAGAAGGTGAAACCATGCCTCTTGCAAAGTGGCAACCTGCAACAGATATATATGAAACCAAGGATAGCTACAAGTTCAATGTTGAACTTCCAGGTTTCAAAAAGGATGATATTGCAGTAGAGGTTAAAGATAATGTCCTCATTATTAAAGGTGAAAAGAAGATGGATAATGAAGTGAAGAAGGAGAATTATCACAGGATCGAGAGGTTCTATGGTAGTTTTCAGAGAAGCTTCCAGCTTCCTCAGAATATAGAGCCCAACAAGATAAAAGCGAAAATGGACAATGGTGTTCTTGAAATCACAATTCCCAAGAGTGAAAAAGCCAAGGCAAAAACTATTCCTGTTGAAGTTAAGTAATTTAAGTCTGTTATTTATAAAAAGCCCCTCTCAAGAGGGGCTTTTTTTATTAACTTTAATTTGATATTTTTTCTTTTTTTAGATATAATTCTTATTAATTAAAATAGGAGGTATTAAAATGGCATTAATGATTACAGACGAATGTATCAATTGCGGAGCTTGTGTTCCTGAGTGTCCAAATGAAGCTATTTCTGAGGGAGAGGATATCTTTATAATTGATCCTAACAAATGTACTGAATGTGTCGGATGGTATGATGAACCCCAGTGTATCCAGGTTTGCCCTGTTGATTGTATTGTTGATGATCCTGATCATAGAGAGACAAAAGAGCAGCTTTTGGAAAAATTCAAAAAGCTCCATCCTGATAAAGAACCCAAAGTTTAATTTTATTTGGCTTAATTAAAGGGGGAGAAGAAAAATTCTCCCCCTGTTTTTTTATTAAAAAGGAGAGAGAAAATGGATAAGCCTAAATTTTTTATAAATAAAAACCCTCTTGAAGAGGTAAAAAATATTATTGCAATTGGTAGTGGTAAAGGAGGAGTCGGGAAAACAACTGTTTCCGTAAACCTTGCCTTAACACTTAAAAACAAAGGATTCAAAGTAGGTCTTATGGATGCTGATGTCTATGGACCGAATGTGCCTGTTATGATAGGTCTTTCCGGAACCCCAAATATTACTGAGGATAAAAAAATTATTCCTCTTGAGAAGGATGGAATAAAGATTATCTCTGTTCACTTTTTTGTTCAGGAAGATCAGCCTTTAATCTGGAGAGGGCCATTGGTTTCAAATTTAATTAATCAATTTATTAATGATGTGGAATGGGGAGAACTTGATTATCTTATTGTAGATCTTCCTCCGGGTACAGGTGATGTTCAAATATCACTTTCTCAAAAATTAAAGCTTACAGGGGGAATTGTTGTTACCACCCCGCAAAAAATTTCTCAGTATGATGTTAAAAAATCGGTCAATATGTTTAAGGCTGTTAATGTGCCTGTTCTTGGTGTCATTGAAAATATGTCCTATGTAGTTTGCCCAAAGTGCGGAGAAAAAATTTATCTTTTCCCTCAAGGCGGAGGAAAAAATATTAGTAAACTTTTTAATATAGATTTTCTTGGAAGCTTGCCCTTTGATCCTCAAGTATCATCCCATAGTGATGAGGGAAGGCCTATTGTTCTTGTTTCCCCTGATAATGAAATTTCAAAAACCTATGAAAATATAGTGGAGAAAATAATAGAAAAAACTTCAAATTGATACAATCTTTTTGGGAGCTGCTTAGAAAGTATTATTTAAACTTTATACTTTTTGTTTTAACTTTTTTTACAACGACAGTTGTAGGTACTATATTTTTTCTTTCCTTTAAAAATCCCTCAAAGGAGCTCTCTACTGAATTTGTAAAAAATTACTTACTTGAGCCATCAAACTATATTTACGGACTCTATTACTCCTTACCACTTTTAATAATTTTGTTTGCTCATGAGATGGGACACTATTTGATGTGCAGAAAATACCGGATTAATGCTACTCCTCCCTACTTTATACCTGCTCCTACTCTTGCCGGAACTTTTGGGGCTGTTATAAAAATAAAAGAGCCTATTTATTCTAAGATTCCTCTTTTTGATATTGGTATTGCAGGCCCTTTGATGAGTTTTTTTCTTTCAATACCTGTTCTTATTTATGGAATTGCTAAATCAAAAGTTGTTGTTTCTTTACCGGCTGAAGCCTTAAATCTTGGAGAGCCTTTGATTTTTAAATTAATAGCTTTTTTCTTTTTTAAAAATTTGCCTGAGAATGCAAATTTGCTGATTCATCCGCTTGCTTTTGCCGGTTGGTTTGGAGTTTTGGTTACTGCTTTTAATTTAATTCCTCTTGGGCAGCTTGATGGAGGCCATATCCTTTATGCTTTTTCTTCAAAAGTTTACAATAAGTTAAAATATTTTTTTATAGGAGGACTTATTCTCGCAGGGGTGTTCTTTTGGGAAGGATGGATTTTATGGGCATTACTTATTTTTATCTTTGGTCTGAAACATCCTCCTGTTTTTGATGATGAAAGAGGACTTGATTTTACAAGGAAACTCTTGTTTTATTTAGTAATAATAATATTTATAATATCCTTTACTCCGTCTCCACTCTATTATTCAAAGTAATTTTTATCCGATGTAAGTAGAGCTATCAAAGGCTAAAATTGGCCAGAAAATAAAACCTAAAAGTATTAAGCCGATTGCAAAGCCGGTGTCTTTTTCAAAGTTATTAGCAATGTCAATGGTTACAATAATGCCTATGATAATATTTATAAGTGGTATGAACATGAGAATTAACCACCACCCCGGCCTTTTTGCTATTTTTAGCATAATATAAACATTATAAATAGGAATAATCGCTGCCCAGCCGGGTTGTCCTGCTTTTTCAAATATCCTCCACATTACATAGATGTAAAAGATAACAATAGCTAACTATACAATAAAAAAAGTTCCTCCGAAAATTGCGGTACCTGTTGAATCATTCATTTTTTCCCTCCTTCCTACCTTTATTATTAATATTTAAAAATACCAGCAAATTTCATTTTTGTCAACAAATTTAATTTCTTTTGGTGATAGAAAACTTTAAAAGCTAAATAGATTGGTAGAAAACTACAATATATTTTGATATAATTATTTAAGAGGTGATAAATGGCAAAAAATAAAGGAAGTAAGTTTAGAAAGAAAGGATTTGATTCTTTGATTTTTTGGTTAATTGTCCTTTCTATTCTTGTAGTTTTATGGACTATATCAGGTCCTGCTAGTAAAAAACCGAAAAAAATGGATTTTTCCGATTTTTTAAGTAATGTAAAAAATGGCTCTGTTGAGGAAGTGAATATTGATGAGCAAAAAATAACATTTAAAACAAAAGGAAAGACTTCAGGTGTTTATATCACATATATGCCTAAAAATTATGATACTGAATTAGTTAAACTTTTAGAGAGACACAGTGTGAAGATAAAAGTAAAAAAACCTTCTGATGGGACTTTTTGGAATTTTATTTTCAGTTGGTTACCCTTGATTTTGATCTTTGTTTTTTGGGTTTTTATTATAAGGCAAATGCAGGGAGGGGGAAATAAAGCTTTTTCTTTTGGTAAAAGCAAAGCAAAACTTTTTACTGCTAAAGATAAAAAAATTACATTCAAAGATGTTGCCGGTGTTGATGAGGCTAAGGAAGAGCTTCAGGAAATAATAGATTTTTTAAAAAATCCAAAAAAGTTTCAAAAATTGGGTGGTAAAATTCCCAAAGGTGTTCTTCTTGTAGGCCCTCCGGGAACAGGTAAAACATTACTTGCGAAAGCTGTTGCAGGAGAGGCTGATGTCCCCTTTTTATCTATTTCAGGTTCTGATTTTGTCGAGCTTTTTGTAGGGGTCGGAGCTTCAAGAGTGAGAGATCTTTTTGATCAAGCAAAAAAACTCGCTCCATGTCTTGTGTTTATTGATGAAATAGATGCCGTAGGAAGGCACAGAGGTGCAGGCCTTGGTGGAGGCCACGATGAAAGAGAGCAAACCCTTAATCAGCTTCTTGTTGAAATGGACGGATTTGATGCTAATGAGGGAATAATAGTTATTGCTGCTACAAACAGACCCGATATTCTTGATCCCGCTCTTTTAAGACCCGGAAGATTTGACAGAAGAATTGTTGTTCCTACTCCAGATGTGAAGGGCAGAGAAGAAATTTTGAAGATTCATTCAAGAGACATCCCTATTGCCGATGATGTAAGATTGGATATAATTGCAAGGTCAACTCCCGGTTTTTCTGGAGCAGATCTTGCAAATCTTGTTAATGAGGCTGCTTTAAAAGCAGCGAGAGAAAATAGAAAGTTTGTTACTATGGCCGATTTTGAATATGCTAAAGATAAAGTGATGATGGGTGCTGAAAGAAAGAGTATGATTATTTCCGAACAGGAAAAAAAGATTACTGCCTATCATGAAGGCGGACATGCGCTTTTAGCAGCGCTTATTCCTGAAGCTGATCCTATTCACAAAGTCACTATTATTCCGAGAGGAATGGCTTTGGGATTAACTCAGCAGTTGCCAGTGGATGATAAATACACATACTCTAAGGAATATCTTGAAGCTCAGATAGCTGTACTTTTGGGAGGAAGGATTGCGGAGGAACTTTCTTTAGGGACAATGACAACTGGAGCCGGAAATGATATAAAAAGAGCAACTGAGCTTGCAAGAAAGATGGTGTGTGAGTGGGGAATGTCCTCATTGGGCCCTATATCTCTTGAAGAGAAGGATGAAATGGTGTTTTTAGGTAAAGAGATTTCTTCCAAGAGGTCCTATTCTGAAGAGACTGCGATAAAAATAGACAGTGAAGTTAATAAAATAATAAGCGAGGCTTATGAGAGAGGGAAAAAGATCATTCTTGATAATTTCACTGTTTTGGAGAAAATAGCTCAACTTTTACTTGAAAAAGAAAGCATAACTTCTGATGATATTGTAAAAATCATAAAAGAAGAGAAAGGTGAGGACGTTGATGTTAATATATATAAAATTCAAGTAGAGGAACCCAAAATTAAGAAAAAGTCGACAAGAAAAAGAACGGTAAGAAAAAGAAAAACAATTGAAAATAAAGAAATGAAGAAAAAAATATCCTCAAAAAAGGCGGATGATAAATAGTCTTTTTTCCAATTTATTTTATCTTTTTTCAAGTTTCACAATTGTTGATGCAATAGATATTTTAGTATTGACTGTTTTTATCTACTATATATTAAAGTTTTTGAAAGGGAAACAGGCGAACCAGATTTTAACAGGTATTCTTATAATTCTTCTTGTTGATCTTTTAAGTGCTGTTTTTAAGTTAAATGCATTAAATTGGGTATTGAGTTTTGTCATAACTTATTCAATTTTTGGCTTGATAGTGATTTTTAGTGATGAAATTAAAGGTTATCTTGCTTCAATAGGTTCTGGTTTCCCTTTTAAGAAAAGAGAAACAGCATCTCAAGAGAGTATTGATTCTATTGTGGACGCTGTTGAAGAGCTTACAAAGAATAGGATAGGAGCTTTGATTGTTTTTGAGAGAAATGTATCGTTGGGTTCTCTTACTGAGAAGGGAAAGATTATTGATGCTAAAATCACAAAGGAGATAATAATTGCACTTTTTTATCCTAATAATCCTTTGCATGATGGAGCAGTGATTATTAGTAAAAATAGAATTGTTGCAGCCTCCGTTGTTATTCCTTTACCTGAGGAGATAGTTGAGAAAAGGAAAAATTATGGGACAAGACATCTTGCAGCTATTAGTATTTCTAAAACAACGGATTGTATTGTTCTTGTCGTATCAGAAGAAACGGGTACGATTTCTATTGCTAACGGAGGGAATCTAACGAGAAACTACACTTTGAAATCATTGAAAGAAACATTAAAAGAGGAACTTATAGAAAATGCGAAACATAGGTCTTAAGCTTTTATCCTTTTTAATTGCGATATCTATTTGGCTCTGGGTAGCCAGTGAAAAAAGAGTTCAGACAAACATTATGATTTCTTCCATACCTGTTGGTACTATGAATATCCCAAAAGATGTGGAGATACTTAAGATTTCTCCCACTACAGTTAATTTGAAATTAAAAGGTCCCTTAAGTTTAATAAAAAATCTTGCACCTTCTGATATTGCAATTTTGATAAATATTCCGAAAGATATTCCTGAAATTGATAGGTTTAAAGAGGAGAAAACTTTTAATATAAAGATAAAGAGAAGCAATGTGCAGACTCCGAAAGGAATAAAAGTTGAAAATATTTTACCACCTACAATACAGATAACGCTTGAAAAAAAAGTAAAAAAGCAAATTAAGATTCTGTTAAAAAAGAAGATTACCCCTAAAGAAGGATTTGTTATAAAAAGTTTTAGTTATTCTCCCAAAGTAATTTTCGTGGAAGGACCAATATCCATATTAAAAAGACGATCTTACATCGTGGTGGAATTTCAAAAAACAGGTGTGGACAGAAGTTTTACAAAGGAAATTCCTTTAAAAATTTTTGATTCAAGAGTTATTTTTAGCAGTGATAAAATTGTGGTAAATGTTGAAGTGAATAAAAGTGAAAATAAAAAAGTTTTGAAAAAAAGAGAAAAAAATGAAAAAACTCTTTGGAACTGATGGAATAAGAGGAATTGCTGGTGAATATCCTCTCACAAAAGATATTATTTATAACCTTGGAAGAGCTATCTCCGAGAAATTGAATATAAAAAAGATATTAGTTGGAGATGATAGTAGAGAAAGTTCAGAGTGGATTCTTAAAACATTGGCAGATGGTTTTGCGAGCTCAAATATTGAATTGGATTATACTGGAACTATTACAACTCCGGCTCTTGCCAAAATAGTTTCCCTTGATGAAGAATATGATGGTGGAATAATGATTTCAGCTTCGCACAATCCTACTGAATTTAATGGAATTAAGATTTTAAATTCGAAAGGTATGAAATTGAGTGATAGTATTGAGGTTAAACTTGAAAAGAAAATTTTCGAACTTTTGAATAAGAATGGGGAACCTTATCCCAAAGGTAAGATTGTTAGAGTTAATAAAAAAGCTTTTTACATTGACTTTATTAGAAGAAATTTCCCAAGATATGAAAAACATTTAAAAATTGTAGTAGATTGTTCAAATGGTGGAGCATCAGATCTTACGGAAATCCTTTTCAAGGAACTGGGATACAATGTTGTTATGATAAATTGTGCCCCGGACGGAAAAAACATTAATAAGAATTGTGGTTCACTCTATCCTGAGAAAGTTGCCGAAAAGGTAAAAAAGGAGGAAGCTTTTGCTGGCATAGCTTTTGATGGAGATGGAGACAGGGTTATTCTTGTTGATGAAAAAGGAGAAATTTTGAACGGAGATATTTTACTTTACATCCTTGCCCGCTATTACTCAAAAAATGGCTATAAGGGAGCTATTGTTGGGACAATTATGAGTAATTTATCTCTTGAAGAAAAAGTTAAAAATATGGGCCTTGACTTTCACAGAACTCCTGTTGGAGATAAATATGTATGGGAAAAAATGGTTGAAACCAATAGTCTTATAGGAGGAGAGACTTCCGGACACATAATTTTAAGAGATTATCATATAACTGGAGATGGCATTATTGTGGCTCTTAAAATTTTAGAAATAGCTGAAAAAACAGGCAAAAGACTTTCAGAGTATAGGGAGGAAATTCCTCTTGCTCACCAGATTATGGAGAATATACCGGTAAAGAAAAAAATTCCCCTTGATAAACTTTTTTCTATAAAAGAGATGAAAGAGAAAAGTGAAAAACTTTTTGGTAAAAATGTAAGAATGATTATACGATATTCAGGCACAGAGCCACTTTTAAGGGTAATGATAGAAGGGAAAGATGAAAGGAAAATAAAGGAATTTGTTGAAAATTATTCTAATAAAATTAAAAATGAGATAGAAGAGGTGGTATCATGAGATTAGGAGTTAATATCGATCATATTGCAACATTGAGAGAGGCAAGAAAAGGGAATGAACCCGATCCAGTTCAAGCTGCTGCTCTTGCCGAATTGGGAGGGGCAGATGGAATAACGGTTCATTTGAGAGGTGATAGGCGGCATATTAAGGAAAGAGATGTTGAACTTTTAAAATCCACTATTAAAGTTCCTCTTAATGTTGAAATGGCATCTACTTCTGAAATGAAAGCAATAATGCTTACCATTCTTCCCCATCAGGTAACTCTTGTTCCTGAAAAAAAGGATGAAGTCACAACTGAAGGGGGGCTTGATGTAATTTTAAACCAGAATGTTCTTCCTGATTATATAAGAGAACTTGAAGTTTCAGGGATTAAGGTTAGTATTTTCATAGATCCGGATAAAGAGCAGATAAGAGCAGCTCATAAAATAGGGGTAAAGACAATTGAACTTAACACCACAAGATATTCTGAATGCAATAATAAGGAATGTGAAAAAAAGGAATATGAAAAACTTCAGGAAATTGTAAAATATTCGAAAAAATTGGGAATGGAGGTTCTTGCAGGACACGGTTTAAATTACAGAAATATTCAACTTTTCAGAAATTTAAAAGATGTTGAAGAGGTAAACATAGGACACTCAATAATCAGCAGAGCTGCTTTTGTGGGGCTTGAAAGAGCCGTAAGAGAGATGAAATCTCTTTTGAATTTCAGTTTATAATGCTAAAAGACGGAGCCCTTTTTCTTATTTACAGTGAAAAGGGGGACACCTATCTTTTAACTTTCAAGGATGGTTCAAGCTTCAATACTAATTTGGGAAACCTTATTTTTGAAAAAGGTCTAAAATACGGGGATACCCTCATTTCAAACAAAGGAGCAAAATTTTATGTTTTAAAACCCTCCAACTTTGATCTTATAAAAAAAGTTCAGAGAAAAACCACCATTTTATATCCGAAGGACATCGGATATATGTTTATGTCAACAGGAATAGGAAGCGGAAGCATTGTTGCTGAAGTTGGAAGTGGTTCAGGTGCTTTAACAACTGCTTTGGCTATTGCGGTTGGAGAATCCGGCAAGGTTTACTCTTTTGAAAGAAGGGAGGAACATCAAAAGTATGCAATAAAAAATATAAAAAAATACGGACTTGAGAATATAGTAGAATTTATCTTAAAAGATGTTGCAGAGGAAGGCTTTGGAGATTATACTTTTGAAGCTTTATTTATTGATGTGCCCGAGCCTTGGGAGATTGTTGAGCATGCGAAAAAGGTTATTCTCCCCGGATATTTTTGGGTTTCTCTTTCTCCCAATTTTGAGCAGGTAAAAAAAACTCATTTTAAACTCATAGAATCAGGCTTTTTTGTTGAAAGAACAGTTGAGCTTTTTGAAAGAGAAATTCTTGTGCGGGAGTACGGAGTAAGACCTTCCGAAAGAATGATATCTCATACGGGGTTTCTTACAATAGCCAGAAATCTTAATGATTAAAAGATACCTCCCTTACTTATTAACTCCGTTTTTTTTAATTCTTGCATTCCCTCCGTTTAATTTATATCCTTTGGCATTCATAGCTTTTATACCGATCTTTTTCATCTTGGAAAAAGAAAAAAGTTTTTTAAAACTTTTTTTATCCGGTATTATTTTTAACCTACTGCTTTTATACTGGCTTTTTCCTGTACTTACAGGTTACGGGGGAATGCCGTGGTATTTTGCAGTATTATCATTAATCCTTTTGTTTGGCTATCTTTCTCTTTACCTCTCGGTTCCACTATTTTTTTTCAAGAATGAATTAATTTTTATTTTCCCATTTTTTTATGTTTTCTTTGAGATAGTTTTAGAACATTTTTTAACTGGTTTTCCTTGGGGAATTCTTGCCAATTCTCAAGCTTCTAATACAGGTTTAAGTTATTTTTTCTACACTCTTGGAGTAAGAGGTGTTAGCCTTTTTGTATTATTTTCAAATATCATTATTTATAAAGCAATAAAGAGTAAAAACATGAAAGCTCCTTGGATAGTTATTTCCCTTCTTATAGTCTTGAATATTCCCGGGTTTTTCATCAAAGTAAAAAAGGAGAAAGAGGTAAAAGTTGCTGCTGTTCAGGGGAATGAGAAAATGAAAACTGTCTGGACGGGGGAGATAGTTTTAAATGAGTTTGAAAAGTATATGAGATATACAAGAAAGGCAGTAAACAAAGGGGCAAAAATTATTGTCTGGCCTGAATTCTGTTTTCCTTACTATCCCAAATACCAAAGCTCCTTTACCGATAAATTAAAAGAATTTACGAAAATCAATGATATTATTCTTGTTTTAGGGGCCAATGATCTTAACTCTGGAAATTATTATAATACTGCTTTTATATTTTACAAAGGCAAGATGGATTATTACTATAAGGTTCATTTAACCCCCTTTGGTGAGTATATACCATATAAAAAAATATTCTTCTTTGCTAATAAGATTGCAAATGTTGAAGGAGAATTTACAAAGGGAAAGGATGTTAAGGTTTTTGATATTGATGGCTTAAAGATAGGTATTCCTATCTGTTATGAAATGGTTTTTCCATCATTAATCAAGAAATTTTATGATAAGGGAGTAAATCTTTTAGTTACAATAACCAATGATTCGTGGTTTGGAAAAACATCAGGCCCTGTTCAACATTTCTACATTTCCAAGATAAGAGCTATGGAAATGTCTTTGCCTGTTTTAAGAGCTGCAACATCAGGAATTAGCGGAGTCTTTGAATCCAATGGAAAAATCTTGAAAAAGTTGGGTTATGGAAGAGAGGGGCTTATAATTTCAAAAGTGTATGTAAAGGAAAAGAGCTTTTCTATTTTTTATTCAATTTATTATCTTTTAAGATATTTAATTCTTTTTGGTTTTTTACTTTATATTATTTTATATTATTTTATATTTAAAAAATAAAAGAGAGGATAAGAGATGAAAAAGATTGTTTTATTTAGCCTTATTGTGTTTTTTATGTTTTCTTTTGTTTATTCTGTTGAAAAAAATATTCCTTGCAGAATATCTGGAAAGGAAAGTTCCATACTGTTTATGACTCTCGGCAATGTGAAAACCTCTGTTGCCGAAGGTAAATATTATCCTGAAAGAGATCTTGTGGTGTTGAAAGACGGAAAAAAAAATGAAAATTATTATAAAAATAATCTCGGAGTTAAATATTTTAAACCAATTGACAAATCTGTCTTTAAAGAGCCTCCTTCAGGTTGGTGCTCATGGTATTTTTATTATCAGGAGATAAATGCTAATGAAATTTTGAAAAATGCAAAATGGATGGCAGAAAACTTAAAAGAGTACGGAGCAAAATATGTTCAAATAGATGATGGCTGGCAGGGTACAGGTCATGGTTTGGGAGAGAACAGAGATTGGTTTACGATTAATTCAAGATTTTTAAATCCGGGAATGGATGGAATTGCAAAGGAAATCAAACAATTGGGGTTAAAGCCGGGGCTCTGGCTTGCACCTCACGGAGAGAGCAATTATGAAATTGTGAAGAAAAATAAAAAAGCATTTTTCCTTGATTCAAATGGCAAAAGCCTTTCAAGTACATGGGAAGGTACCTATCTTGTAAAACCCAATAAATACGGAAAAAGGTATCTTAAAAATCTTTTCAGGATTTTGAGGAAATGGGGGTACGAGTATTTTAAAATAGATGGTCAGCCGATAGTTGTAAGGGAGTATAAAAGACTTTTAAAGAGCGATAAAAAAGGTGAGGAAAAGTACAGGGAAACTCTTATGGCAATAAGGGAAGCAATAGGAGAGAATAGTTATCTTTTGGGATGTTGGGGTATTCCAATAGAGGGAGCCGGTATAATGAATGGTTCGAGAACAGCGGGAGATGTCTGGCTTGGCTGGAGCGGATTTATGGAGGCATTTGATGCCACAATGAAGTGGTACTTTTTGCATAATATCCTCTGGTATGCTGATCCTGATGTCATCTTGGTAAGGCCTCCGATGAAATTTGAAATAGCTCAGGCATGGGCTACTTTACAGGGGCTCACCGGACAAGCTCTTATGGAATCCGATATGATGTACGAACTTCCCGAAGGAAGAGTTAATTTGCTTAAGAAGATTTATCCTGCGGTAAATATTAAGCCTATGGATCTTTTCCCTATAAAAACACCTAAGAATATCTGGGATCTTAAAGTTTCTCATCTCGGAAGAGATTATGATATAGTGGCTATTTTTAATCTGAGTGAGAAAAGGGATGGTGAGTTTATTGTTTTTAATGAGCTTGGTTTAAACCCTGATAAAAATTATCATGTTTTTGATTTTTGGAATCATGAGTATTTGGGTTCGTGGAAAGGTGGATATTATGTTGATGTTGTGCCGCATGGAGTAAGAGTTATTACAATTGTTGAGGAAAAGAACACTCCGGTACTTGTCTCAACTTCAAGACATATAACACAAGGCTGGACTGATTTAAAGTCAATTGAGTACGGGAAAGATTATATAAAGGGAAAAAGTTATGTGATAAAGGGGGATAATTATACTCTCTCTTTTGCAAATCCTCATGGGGTTTGCTATAAACTTAAGGATGTTAAAACAAGAGTAAAGTATAAGCTTATAAATCACGGCACTTGGTCAGAGCTTAAACTTTTGCCTGAGAGGAGTGGTGAGTATGAGTGGGCTTTTGATTTTGAGAAAACGAATTGCTATTCATATCCTGTAAGAAAACCTTATAAAATTTACGATATAAAGCCAGTCTCTTTAAATGAGTTTGTTTTAAAGTGGTATCCGCACTATTATCTTACTGCCGGCTATAATATTTATCTTAATGGAAAACTTATAGGCTATACTCCTCTGGGAGAGGCAAAAATAAAATTGGATGAGCTTTCTAAAATTCATAAGATTGAGATAAAAAGTGTCTGGTATGATGGAAGGGAGAGCGAAAAGCCTTTTGTTTACAAGTTAAACCCTTCCGAACTTTTCGGTAAAAAAGTTTATCTTTCTGATTTAAAACCCTTTTATTCCACTTCAGGCTGGAATTACTCAAAGATAGATAGGTCAATTGATGGTAATACTCTGAAAGTGGGAGGAAAGAAGTTTGAAAAGGGGATAGGAACCCATGCTCCGTCAATAATCAAGTATCATTTAGGTGGTATTTTTAATAATCTAAAAGTAAAAGTCGGAATAGATGATGAGACAAAAGGTAAAGGCTCTGTTATTTTTAAAATTTACGGAGATGATAAACTTCTCTGGGAGAGTGGATTAGTTAAAGCCGGTGTTTTGAAGAAAGCAGATGTGGAAATTAAAGGTGTAAAGGTTTTAACCCTTGAAGTTTCCGATTCAGGTGATGGTAAAGACTATGACCATGCCGATTGGCTTGAGCTTTTGGTCATTAGGTGATTTAATCCCGTTTCAATAAATAACTTA
>Ga0190334_1000191_pt1 | contig 31963 bp, 26 predicted proteins | sample 48720478_MG_FD_161270 | JGI IMG/M metagenome (GOLD analysis project Ga0190334, IMG submission 161270) | Hydrothermal vent sediment bacterial communities from Southern Trench, Guaymas Basin, Mexico - 4872-04-7-8_MG | ecosystem: Environmental > Aquatic > Marine > Hydrothermal vents > Sediment ... | reverse complement strand
TGGGTATATTTTCTCAAATTCTTCTGTAATCTTATACTTCTGGTAATATCCCTTGCAATCCCCTGGATGCCGGAAATTTTTCCACCTTTTTTAAACGGGGTTATAATCACCTCAACCACAAGTTGTTCCCCATCCTTTGTTTTAACTGTAAACTCTAAAGGTCCGAGACTTTTGCCTTTTTTAATAACGTCTAATAATTGCCCTTTCACATCCTTTCCCTCAAGAGAAAGGTCCCAGGCTTTCATGGAAAGAAGTTCCTCTCTTGAATAGCCAAGTTTCTCAAGCACCACTTTGTTAAACTCAATAAAATTGCCATCTAAATCCACAATAAAGATTCCATCAGGCGAATTCTCGAAAATCCCACGATATTTCTCCTCGCTTTCTTTAAGAGCCAGCTCGGCTTTTTTCCTGTCTGAAATATCCCTTACAAACTCCACAACTCCTGTGATTTCTCCTGTCTCACTATCCTTAATTGGATAGGCATATAGCTCCAGATAATTTTTGAAAGGGTCAGAAATTTCATTCATTTCAAGTTTTCCCGACTTAAGAGCTCTAAGTGAGGGACACGGAGAGCAGGGTTTTTCGCTTTTATGGTATACCTGATAGCACTTCCTCCCCACAATAGGCATCTGTTCTGCATACCATTTCTTCATGGTATTGTTAACAAAAAGTATATTCAGGTTTTTGTCCAGAACACTTATGCCATCCTGTATGCTTCCTAAAACGCTCTGGAGAAATTCCTGATTTCGCTTTATCGTCTCCTTATCCATCTTCCATTCTGTTATATCCCTCACCACCGCGAGAAGGTAACTTTTATCTCCCACAGAAAACTTATTTAAACTCACTTCTGAATCAAAAAGCCTTCCATCCAGCCGTTTATGCTTCCATTCAAAAATCTGCCCTCCTTCTTTAAGAGCCCTATTAATTTTCTCAATGGCTTTTTCCCTTGATAATCTTCCGTCTGGCTGGAATTCAGGCGAAAATTCCTCGTAAGGCGTTTTTCCAATAATTTCTTTCTTGCTCCTGCATCCAAACATCTCAAGGGCTTTTATATTGCACTCAAGGAATTTGTCCCCTTCCATTATAAAAATGGCATCATTTGCATTTTCAAAAAGAGTCCTGTATTTTTCCTCACTCTCCTTAAGTTTCGCTACAGCCTTAATTTTCTCTTTCTCCATTTCCAGGTTATACAAAGCAAAAGAAATGTCAGTGGACAACTCATCAAAAAGGTTAATTTCTTCAGAACCCGGAGAAATGTTTTCTGGCAAACAGATAGAAATTAAACCATAAAATTTATCCTTATATTTCAGAGGAGAAATGAGGGAAAATCTTTTCCGCTCTTCCTGAAAAAGGGGACAATTTCTACACTCTTCCTTAACGGTGATGCTTATCACCTCAGCTTTACGCGAGTCTAAAACTTTCCTAACACATACAGGATAATCTCCTTTATAAAGAAGTTTTTTAAATTCCTTGAATCCGCTTCCTTCACCTTTATAGTAAAATTCCCTGAATTTTCCTCTCCTGTTTAGCAACGATATCCATACGCTTTCATAACCTCCATCAGCTACGAGTACTGAACAAACTCTTTTCAATAGTTCTGTTTTTTCTCTGACACTAACAATTGTCTGGTTTACATTCCTTAAAGCACTGAGAATTCTATTGAGATGCGCTAACTGCCGGTTTTTTTCCATCTCCTGTGTAATATCCACAACTGTTCCTTCATAGAAAATAATTTTTCCTTCACTATCTTTTACCGCTCTTGCATTTTCTTTGACGTAAAGGGTGCTCCCTTCTTTTCTCTTCCAGGCTGAAATGAAATTTTCTATCCGCCCTTGCTTCTGCATGATTTCTTTAAACCTGGAACGGGGATATTCCGGCTCAAATCCCTCATCTTCAAGATTTCTTATAATCAGTTCTTCAAATGACTCATATCCAAGCATTTTTAAAAGCCCCGGGCTGACGTAAAGTATTCTGCCATCAGGAGTGGTTCTGTAAAAACCTATATCTGAATTCTCAACAAGAACTGCGAATGCTCTCTCTGAAGTGGTTTTTAAAAGGAGATTATCATTAATTATTTTTAAAAATCTCTGTGGATTTTCAGTAATGGATACAACCGAATCAAATCCTGACGAGATGGAAGCGGGAAATTCTTTCCTTCTTGAATATATCAGAACAAACGGCAGGTAAAATCCCAGATTCGGAATAGTAGTTTTATAATTTATTATTTTCTTCTTCCACCATGTTGCAGTCTTTTCATCGCAAATTACAATGTCCGCTTCTTTAACATCTTCAATGTTCGGGAAACTCCTACGGGTTATTTTGAAAAAGGAAATATCAAAGTCTTTTTTGGTGAGCAGCTTCTCTAAATTTCCTGCTAATTCTTCATCTGAGAATAAAACTAAAATCTTTTTTTTGCTCTTAATCATATTTTTCGCACCCCTATTTAGATTTTATAACTAAAATTTCTTTTCAATACAAAATAAAAGGGCACAATTTTGTGAAGGAGCAGAAGCAAGAAAAGAGCCCGGGCCCTGAAGCAGAGCCCGGGGCATAATACACATTAATTTATTTTATCTTTCCCTCATACCACTTTGAACGGTCGGGTTCTGGAGGTGTTTTAACCTTTTTTGGTGGGTGCTTTTTCAACTCCTTTAACAGGTATTTCACTGCTACCTCAACGCTGGGGTCTCTTCCTTTTGCCACCTCTTCTGGCCTGTCATAAACCTCTATATCAGGATATATTCCTACGCCTTCCACAGTCCATTTCCCATCTGTCCCAACTATACCAGAAGATGGAACAGCAAAATGTGCACCGTCCACAAGGGAAGGACTCCATCCATATCCAACGAGTCCACCCCATGACCTTGTTCCTATAATAGGACCAAGCTTTGCCTTCCTGAACCAGTAAGGGAAATTATCTCCTCCAGAGGAAGAATAATGGTTAATGAGCATTGCCTTTGGTCCATCTACTGCGAAAAACGGCTCCGGACGAAGCTCAAGTCCTCTTCTGTGCCAGTAACTAACAGTTTTCCTTGAGAGAAGCTCAATCATTTTCCCCGGGCTCCAGCCTCCGCCATTATATCTTTCGTCAACTATAAGAGCATCCTTGCTCCTTGCAAGAGCATAGAATCCTTTAAAGAACTCACGATTCCCCTCAATTGCGGTATCAGGCACATGAACATAACCGATTCTGCCTCCGGAAAGTCTGTCAACGAGTTTTCTGCGAGATTCAACCCAGTCAAGATAAAAGAGTTTTAGTTCGCTTCTAATGGGTTTTATCCAGTAGGTTCTTGCTCCTTTCTCTGATGGTACTGAATTTACAACTATAGGAATCCTTTTGCCCACAGTATTTTCAAGGAACATATAGGGATTATCCTTCAATGTCACATTGTGATAATTCAATTTTATAAGGTAATCGCCCTCTTTTACATTAATTCCCTGCTCTGTAAGAGGAGAACGAGTTTCTTCCTTCCAGTTTTCCCCTTTGAATATTTTTGATATTACATATCTTCCTGCTTTCCGGTCAGGCTTAAGCACCGCTCCAAGAAGACCTGTATCTACTCTGCGGGGTCTTTCAAAATCTCCCCAATTTATATAACAATGACCTGCATTTAATTCTCCAACAAGTTCACCGAATATGTAATCCAGGTCAGCTCTGTGGCTAACATAGGGCAAAAGCACCCTGTATTTTTCGTACATTTTCTTCCAGTCCACACCGTGCATGTTCTTAACATAGAACCAGTCTCTGTAAATTCTCCATCCATCCCTGTACATTTGTCTCCATTCCTTTACAGGGTCTATCTTCATGGTGACATTACTCATATTCAGGAGTCCATCTCCCACTTTTTTGCCCGGGGCTATATCTATTATTCCGAATTTGTTTCCTGCTCTGTAAAGGAATTTTTTACCATCCGCTGAAACATCTCCTCCTGTAATACCCTTTATTACCAGCATTTCCTTCCTCTTGTTCAGGTCAAATTTATAAAGAGCTCCATCTTTGCCGTATATTACACCACCTTCCACAGCAGCTACACCAGAATAATTTCCAGGTTTTAGAGGAAAGGCAATAACTCTGTCGTTTATTCCTTCAAAATCAATCTTTACACCAGATTCTTTCTTTGCAGATTTAGATTTGCTGGTTTTGCTCTCTTTTTTATTCTCCTCTTTTATGGGTTCTTCATCATTTTTCTCCTTGAAAAGCTTCGGGGCATCCTTTGTGAGATAAATAGCATATAATTTCGTGGCTTTGTTGTAAACAAAATCAAACTCAAAGCTGGAAAAATTCATATTGAAATCCCTTGCGGAAAGGAAAAATATGTATTTACCGTCCCTGGAAAACACAGGAGAAAAGTCGTTATATTTAGCGTTAGTAAGCTGATATTTCTTGTTATGTTCGAGGGAATAGACCCATACCGCGTCAAGGCCATTCTTTCCGTTTTTTGTGTAAACCACCCATTTTGAATCCGGAGACCAGCTGTAATCTGTTATGTCAAACAGACTTGCTCTGTCCACAACTGTTATTTTCCCGGTTTTTATATCCAGGATTTGAAGAAGTTGATTCTTGTCGGAGAAAAGAAGTTTTTTGCTGTCAGGAGACCACACAACAGGATATCTCCAAATTTTACTGTTCTTTGTCAGCTGAACCGTTTTTTTCTTTCCTTTGGGGTCAGCCAGATAAATCTCGTACTCCCCTGTCTTATCGGAATAATATGCAATCCATCTACCATCAGGGGACCATCTGGGGTACTCTTCCCTTATTCCCTGTGTGGATGTAAGATTATAGGTAATTCCTTCTCTGGCAGGAACAGTGAAAATATCCCCTCTTGCATCAAATACTGCCCTTTTACCTGTAGGAGATATGCTGTATCCAAATCTGGTTATATATTTCGAAACGTTTTTGAAATAAGGAAGTCTGTTGGGGTCATCAAAATTCAGGCTTACGGTGAGTTTTTCTGTTCTTCCTGTATTCAGATTTAATTTGTAAATATAACCACCGTTTTCATAAACCACAAATCCTCCTCTACCTGAGGGCCATAATACATCGTATTTCTTATGATGGGTTATCTGGGTTATTTTTCCGGTTTTAAGGTCATAGGAATAAAAATTGAGAATAAGGTCGCGGTCGGAAACAAAATAAATTTTGTCTCCATACCATATCGGATGCTGGTCTGTTCCAGGAAACTTTGTAAGCCTCTTAGAGGTATGATGCTCAAGGTCATAAATCCACACATCCTGAGCTCTTCCACCCTTATATCTTTTCCACGTTCTGAATTCTCTGGAAATAGGAGTATAAACTATTTTTTTTGCATCAGGAGAAAATTTACCGAAACCCGCTTCAGGAATTTCAAGGGGTTCTTCGAGTCCTCCATCTATGCTTACTAGATAGTATTTACCCATTCTTCTTCCAAAGGGAGTTCTATTTGCCCGAACAAGAATTTTTCTACTGTCAGGAGTCCAGTCAAGCACTATGTAATCAAAACCTCCCCTTGGAGGCATTATGCCTACATCGTTATAGAAGGTAAGTTGTCTGGGAGTTCCACCATTTGCAGGCATGATGTAAACCTGCCTTGAACCGGAGTACTCTGCAGAAAAGGCGATCCATTTGCCGTCAGGGGAAATCTTGGGAAAAAGTTCCATACCTATGTGCGAGGTTAACCTTTTTGCTTCACCTCCATTTGCAGATACGGTCCATATATCTCCTGCATAAACGAAAACTATCTGGTTTCCGTTGATGTCAGGAAATCGTAAAAGACGCGCATCGCTGAAAGCGAAGCCAAGCCATACCATTAACATAAAAAAAATCGGGATTTGAAGAATTTTACGCATAGCAACTCCTTATGTTATTTTTTAGATTATACGCCAAAAACGGAAAAAGGTCCTGTTTATTTTGGACTTAAATGGTTTCTCCCTGATATAATCATACCCTATAAATAAATGGAGGGGATATGGGAAAAAAGATTCTTGTAACAGGTGGAGCCGGATTTATTGGCTCCCACATTGTTGATGCTTATGTAAAACAGGGAAACCGCGTAATCGTGGTGGATGACCTATCCACAGGAAAACCTGAAAACATAAACCCGGATGCCAAATTTTACCTTATGGATATTACAGGCAGAGAAGTGGAAAAGCTAATCCAACTTGAGAAGCCAGATATTATAAACCACCAGGCTGCACAGATTTCCGTTCCTCTTTCCACAAAAGACCCTGTTTTTGATGCCAGTGTAAACATACTCGGAACTGTAAACCTGCTCAGGGCTGCAGCATCAAACAAAGTAAAAAGATTCATTTTCGCATCAACAGGAGGCGCAATTTACGGAGATACCGGAGGTAAAATAGTGGATGAAAAATTTCCAGAAAATCCGGAAAGTCCCTATGCCACATCAAAACTCGCTGCAGAGAGATACATAAAATTATTTTCAAAAGGGAAATTCTCCTATGCAATCCTCCGCTATGCAAATGTTTATGGTCCAAGACAGATACCTCACGGGGAAGCGGGTGTTGTTGCTATTTTTTCACTCAGACTTATAGAAGGGGAACCAATAACTATTTACACATATCCTGATATGGAAAGAGGGATGGTAAGGGACTATGTTTTCGTAAAAGACATTGCAAAGGCAAATATCCTTGCAACAGAAAGCGAGAAGAATTTTACAGTCAACATTTCAACAGGAAAGGGAACTGACACGCAGACACTTCTTGAGATTCTTATGAAGGTCTCTGGCAAAAAATCAAAGTTTAATTTTGGGCCTCCAAGACCGGGTGATATAAGATATTCTATACTCTCTCCTGAGCTGGCGGGAAAAATTCTTGGCTGGAAGGCTGAAAGTCCCCTTGAAGACGGCTTAAAGGAAACATTCAACTATTTTCTTAAAAGGAAGTGAACTTTTTCCAATAGCTCATTAACATAGACAATTACATAACAGGTTCAAAATTTCTGTTTAAAGGCGTGTAGTCTTCAAGATTCCATTCTTTAATTACAATTCCCTGGCTGGTAAAAAATTTTATGGCATTCTCGCAGGCAAGCTTTACTATAGTTTCAGGGGGGATCCCTTTCTGAAACAAAAGGGACGCCTGTTGAGGAACCATGGTGGCACCTCCTGCTATGGGACCATTCTCTATCCTTATTTCTCTTCCGGACTTTTGAATTCTTTTCCCATCCCACTCTATTAAATCTGAATTAGCCGGTGGAATGAGGTCTGAAATCAGGCTGAAAACAGGGCCTCTGATTTTAAGAACAAGGTTCAAAAATTGCATGGATGTATGGACAAGGTCTCCTATAATTTCAAGGTGTATATCATCAAGGAGAAGGCCAGCACCTACAACTCCGACTTCTCTGTGATGAAGTATTCTCATCGCATTTGGGAAATGAGTCATATGTCTGACTCCCATCCTGTAAGCTTTAAGTACATGCTCATACTTTGCATCTGTATGACCTATTGATGGTATTTTTCCCTTATCAAGAGCTTTTTCTATAAGCTTTTCAGACCATTTAATTTCAGGAGCAAATGTGAATATTTTTATCCATTTTATATTCAAAAATCTGTTGATATTTTTTTCTGTAACCTCAAGGACATATTCAAGACTCTGTGCTCCCCTTTTTTCCATACTGATGAAAGGACCTTCCATCCTGAGAAACGGGAAAATGCTATCTTTTCTTCTTTTTTTATATTTCTCAAAGCTTTCGGATATTTCTTCAATCTCTTCAAGTGGTGCGTTCACCAATGTAGGGATGGCGAATCTTATTCCTGCTGATCTTAGTTTTTCCTCCAGGGGCTCGAAATCTCCTTTATTGAAATCATAGCCCCAACCACCATGTATATGAGGATCGGAAAAAGGTGGAACAAGATATTCTGCATCTTCAGGGACCTTAAATGTTACTACTTCTTCTTTAAATCTCCCTTTATACCAGATTTTTATCCTTTTACTCACCAATAAAAGTTTACCATAAACGCTGGTTATAGAGCTTATCTATGGTTTCCTTCCCCACAATTTTCACGAGGAACAAAAGTGCCACCAAATTTGGGATTGCCATAAGAGCGTTGGCGGAATCCCCTGTGTACCATATTATATTAAGGTAAGGTCCCTGTACTATTGCTCCAATGAAGGTCAGGGTAATAAAAACTACCCTGTAAGGCATTACCACTCTGCTACCTGCTATGTATTCAAAGGACTTTTCGCCGTAATAACACCAGGCAATAAGGGTAGAATAACCAAAGAGAAATGAAGCTAAGGCTATTATGGCACCGCCAAAGGGATGGGGAAGCACTGATTCAAAAGCGGCAATAGTAAGCGCCGTTGATGTCAACCCTTTGGAGGAGCCGTACGCCGCAGTGTATAAATACGCCCCTGAAAGAACTATTGTGAGTGTGGTGAAGGTGTTAACGAAAATTGTATCTATAAATGTTCCTGTCATGGCTATTAGTCCATTATATACCGGCTCCGGAGACCTTGAAGCAGCCTGTGCAATGGCCGCTGAGCCGAGTCCACTCTCGTTGGAAAGAACCCCTCTTCTTACTCCTATGGAAATGGCCTGAGCCACTGTTGTTCCCACAAGTGCGCCGCCTACAGCTTTTACTGAAAAGGCAGACTCAAAAATCAAAGCAAACGCCTGGGGAATTTTCGTAAAATTCGCAAGAATAACAATTGTTCCCCCAAGGACATAAAGAATTATCATGGCAGGCACGAGCTTCTCAGAGACACTTCCTATTTTTTTAATACCTCCTATTACCACTATTCCTACCATTGCAGTGATTAAAGCCCCTGTAATCCAGGCTGGAATGCCGAACTGGGTTTTAAAAGCAAGTGCCATGGAATTGGACTGGGCCATATTTCCTGTCCCAAGAAGAGCTGTTATTGAAGCTGAAAGCGCAAAAAGAGCTCCCAGGAATTTTGCTGCAGGTTGCCATTTAATCCCGTATCTTGCGTAATACATGGGACCACCGGCCATCTCTCCTGTGGGCATCTTTCTTCTGAATTTTACCCCGAGAAATCCTTCTGCATACTTGGTTGCCATTCCGAAAAGTCCTGCCACCCACATCCAGAAGGGAGCACCAGGACCACCGGTGGCAATAGCAGTAGCAACCCCGGCAATATTACCATTACCTACTGTGGCAGCAAGAGCGGTCATAAGAGCTGCAAACGGGGATATGTCTCCTTCTTCTTTACCAAGATATCCTTTGTGTAGTGCCCCTTTAAAAACTTCTTTTAATGCTGACCACAACCTCCTTATCTGCACCATTCTGGTTGCTATTGTCAGTATTATCCCTGTGCCAACCAGAAGAATAACCATCCATGTTCCCCATGCAATATCAGAAAGATTTCGGGTAAAAATGAGAGCTCTATCCAGAAAAGAAAGTTTTACCCGAAGATTGAGCTCTGTGTCTTTGTCAATAACCAACTCTCTTTTAAGCTTTTCTGCACTGTAAATATCAAGCTTAAAAAGGTAGGTTCCTTCTTTGAGGTCTTTGAACTCAAATCTTCCATCACGGTTAAGTTCTGACTTAAGGTAAATTTCTGAACCGGATGGTTTGATAAGAACTATTCCTGACCTGAGAGGATTTCCTTCAGTATCCGTTATTTTTCCTTTTAAAGTAACCGCATTAATAGATGAAGCCAGCAACAAAATTAAAAACAGGGGCAAAAGTTTTTTCATTTCTTACCTCGTTTTTAAAGTTATTTTTTAGGATATTATAACTGTTTTTATCTCTGTCATCACATCTATTGCAAAACGAAGTCCCTCTCTATTCAATCCTGAATATTTGTAGCCTCCAAATGGCATATAATCCACCCGAAAATCTGTGGAATCGTTTACCATTACTCCCCCAAATTTCAATCCCTTGATAGCCTTCATGGCTTTGTGAATATTCTCTGTAAAGATTGCCGCATGAAGCCCATACTTGGAGGAATTGGCCTTTTCTATAGCTTCATCAATGTCATCGTATTTAAAAAGGCATACTACAGGACCAAAGACCTCTTCGCTGGCAAGCTTTGTATGTGAAGGGGGATTTTCTATAATGGTTGGCATTATATAATTCCCTTTTCTCTCCCCTCCTATAAGTAATTTACCACCCGCATCTATGGCTTCATTAATCCAGGACTCGACCCTTGAAGCTTCCTCAGAGGTAATCATAGGCCCCATAGTTGTGTCTTCCTTTAATTTAGGCCCGACCTTGATTTTTCTGGTGGCCTCAATCATCAGGGGCACAAATTGGTCATAAATTTTTCTGTGTATATAAACTCTCTGGACGCCAATGCAGTTCTGACCTGCTGCGTAAAAACTACCATCAGCGGTTAAGGAAGCGGCTCTTTCAATATCAGTCTCAAAGTCAACTATAACAGCAGAGGAAGAACCAAGTTCCATCATCAACTTCTTCAATCCCGCCCTTCTTGAGATTTCAAGTCCTGCTTCAACTCCTCCTGTAAAAGTGATAACCCTTGGCCTTGGGTCTGTAACAAGAGCATCTCCAATTATGCTTGATTTTCCGGTCAAAATGCTCAATGCCTTCTCAGGTAATCCGGCCTCAAGGAATGCCTGCCCGAGCTTTATTGCAGAGAGAGGAGTTAAATAGGTTGGTTTTAAAACCACTGCATTTCCAGCTGCTATGGCAGGCGAAAGTTTATGAGCTACCATGTTAAGAGGGTCATTGTAAGGTGTAATAGCCAGAACTATGCCTACAGGTTCTCTGTACCAGAAACCTTCTCTGCGTTCACTTCTAAAATCCGCATCAACATGCAAAATTTCTCCCTGGAGTCTCTTAGCCTCCTCTGCGGCATACATCAATGTATTTGCAGCCCTTTTCGCTTCCTTTCTGGCTTCATTTATAGTTTTAATTCCCTCAAGAGCAATGGTTTTCGCAAAATCTTCCAGGTTTTCCTCTACAAACGCTGAAACATCTCTCAGGATTCTGTATCTTTCATATGAAGAAAGTCTTTCCATTTCTTTTGCACCTTCCTCGGCTATTTTAAATGCATTCTCCACATCTTCTACTGTCGCGGAAGGCACATAATCTATCAAAGAATCATCCTCTGGATTAAGCACAGGGATTTTCTCATCCCTGTCTATAAATCTTCCTCCAAGAATCATTTTCATGATTACCTCCCAAATTAAGATAGAGAAAGTATATCAGAGAGTACGGCATAACCAGTTTCTCTTCTCCCAGCTCCTGGACCAACAATTTGTACTTCTCCGAGAGTATCGGTGGTAAACACGATAGAATTTAAAACCCCATCCACAGAATAAAGTTTATCCTCCTTTGAAATCTTCTGCGGTTTTACAGAAGCCTCTATCCTGTTTCCCATTACTTTTGCTTCCCCTATTAGCTTCCACTTTTTCCCTTCCATAATTGCTTCTTTTACCATATCAGCTGTAATGCCTGTAATTCCCTCTCTGAAAACATCCTTCTTTGTAATTCCTCCTCCCAATAACACATTCGTTAAAATCAATATCTTTGCCATAGCATCCCAGCCTTCGACATCTCCTGTAGGATCAGCCTCTGCATATCCAAGTTTTTGTGCTTCTTTCAAAGCCTCTGAATAACTCATCCCTGTTTGCATATTTGTAAGAATATAATTTGTGGTACCATTAAGAATGCCTCTTATCTTGTTAATCTTGCTTCCTTTTAAAGAGGAAAAAGCAAGATTAATAGCAGGTGTTCCTGAAAGTACTGTTCCTTCGAATTTAAGTATTCGATTATACTTATCTGCTAAAGATTTTAATTCATTGTAAAACAGAGCTATCGGCCCCTTATTTGTGGTTACCACATTTTTTCCCGATTTTAACGCCTCGATTATATGAGTATAGGCAGGCTCTCCAGTTTCCAGATTAGTATAGGTAACCTCTACCATAACATCGGAGGGAACTTCTTTTATAAAGTTTGGAACATCCACTTCCTTTATTCCTCCCTGTAAAGAATAAACTTGCCCTGAACTTGCAGCTTCCAGAAGAGATTTCAAATCTATTCCATTATGGTTAACAGCTCCACCCATTTTCTTATCATAAACAGCAACAATCTCAATTTTTTCCGGAAGTTCATTTTTCTTTTCCAGTAAAAGCTCTGCAAAACCCTGGCCAACCGTTCCAAAACCTATCATCATAATTTTCATATTTTTTCTCCTCCTTTGTTATACTTTAAAAAGGGAGGGGAAAATTCCCCTCCCAAGAACCGTTAGAAGGCCAGGGCCGTCCAGAAATAACCGCCATAGGCGGTTGCGGTCCTGCCTTCTAAACCTAAATCTTCCCTAAAGTAATCTCCTGGATTCCAGGCTCCTGCAGTAAATCCGAAAGTGATTTTTTCCTTGTAATTGTACTTCGCAAGAAGAGCAAATTCGTTCCCCATGCTTTTGTGTCCTCCTGCAGGAACTTTATTTCTTCTGTACATAAAAACGTCTCCTCTAAAGGTGAAGTTTCCCACATTGAAGCTGAGATGCACATTTACAGTATCAAGATTTGTCATTGTAGTATTTCCAGGATCAAGTCCTGCAAAACCATAGCCAGTAGTCATAAGATGAGCTGGACCAAATCCTGGCCAGTCTTTGTAAAACCCAAAGGTATACGGGCCATTGGTTGCTGATTCATAAAGATGATTCTCTTCGTCTAAAGGATTATCATCTCCGCTGAAGCAAACATAAGCTGCTCCAAGAGAAAAGCTATTTGAAAATGAATAGTCAGCTTTTACCAGGTATTCATAGCCTTTGTACTTTACACCATAACCATCCTCTCCACCCATCTGTGTAAACTCAAGTGCATAGGAAAAACTACTCAGTTTTCCTTCTCCTCTTACTCCTATCCAGAATGGATTAGCAGAATGTCCTGGCTCTACATTCCAAGGGCGGAAAATAAGATATGGCTGTACATTTAACGCTTTACTTATAGAGATGGTGGAATAAACACCTGCAATGTTTATATTCCCTGGATGCCCATCGTAAGCTTCAGGATTATATCCACCATAAAAGGGAGCTCCTACGTAAGCTATACCATGAGATTGAGCCAATCTAATATAAAAGAAATCGGCATTTAGTTTCCCCTTACGGTAATTCATCCAGACCCCGCTTGCTCCGTCTTCTCCTCCATCAAAAAGAACCGCTCCATCTCCGTAGAGAAGCCTTTTCTTGCCAATGGTGAATGATAAAGGTGAATTCCAGAGGTTTTTCACCTCAATATAGCCCTGCAAAATTCTCAAACTGGGATCTGCAAAGCCCTGCAAATCTACCCCCCAATAGGGGTTAGCACCATGCTGTGACCATGCACCGAGCATAGTATAAAAACTAACGCCATTCCCAAAGTCCACGGTAGTTTGAATATCAGCATGCAAATAGAGATAGGAATTCCCGTCTTTAGTATCTTTATTAAAATCCGTATTGGAGTGGAAAAATGTATACGCGTATATTAAACCCCCAAACTTTACCTTGGGCTGATCTGCAAAAACTGGAAGGAGCAACAACAGCGATAGCAGGATTACTAAAGATGATTTTAAGCGCATTCTTTCCTCCTTTTAATTTTAATGAGGAAGAATAGCAAAAACTCTTGCTGGAAAACCTGAACCATTTTTAGGTTTAGGCCAGCTGACCACGACAATTGCACCGTATTCTGGGACCTTGTCAAGGTTGGTCAAAAGTTCAATTTGCCAGTGATTGTGAGTGAGAATGTAGTTCTCACATTCGTAAATGTCCTTTGTTGTCTTGATTCCAGGATCTGTGTCAGTTGTCTCGTGCCCAGAAGCAGTTATTTTTCTAACCTCGTAAAGGTATTTAAGAGCTTCCATACTCCAACCTGGATAATGTGCTACTCCATTCTTATCCGCATTTCTCATTTTTACAGCGTCAGGCCAGCGTTTAGACCAATCAGTTCTCATAGCAACGAAAGCACCCTCTGGAACAGGACCATATTTAGCCTCCCATTCCTTAATGTCCTTAACAGTAAGAATATAATCGGGATTCTTTCTGACTTTTTCATGAACATCGATCACAACCAGGGGAAGTATCATCTGTTTGACAGGAATCTGGTCCAAGCTCATTTTTCCTTTACCAAAATGATTGGGTGGGTCAATGTGTGTTCCCCACTGTCCTACATGGCAATAATAATGAGCATAGAACCCAAATCCCAGAGATCCTACTCCTTCATCATAATAATAAATAGTAGTTCTCTTCTCATTGGGGAAACCTGGCCAATGGGGAATTCCAGGATAAAAACTGTGGGTGAGGTCTACAAATTTTTTTGACTTGAGGATTTTGTAAATTTCCATGAGGCTCATGTCTTTAGAGGAGTTCGCAGCACCTAAAGGAACCAGAGTTAAACCAAAGACAAAAACCAGAACCGTTAGAAGGCCAAGGGCCTTTTTCATAACACACCTCCTTATATTTTTTTGATTTTTATTTCTTTTTCTATTAATTCTGCTTCTTTCTTTAAAACCTCAGCCACTTCTGGAATCATTTCCATGGGCAACCTTTGAGAAGGAGCAGAAAGGCTAATTGCTCCGTAAAAATTAAGGTCCTCAATAAAAAGTGGGACAGCCACACACCTCAATCCTTCTTCAAACTCTTCGTTGTCTATACTGTACCCCTTTTTTTCTATTTTCTTTAATTCTTCCTCAAAAGCTTTTTTATCAGTTATAGTATTTTTTGTCTTTCTTTCGAAGTAAAAATCTTGCAAAATGACTTCTCTCTTTTCTTTCGGCAGGAAGGCCATTATTGCCTTTCCCAGAGCTGTACAGTGAATTGGAAGTTTCGCTCCAATGTAAGTGCTTATTCTTAAACTCCTTGGGGTTTCTATTTTATCCAAGTAATCCACAGAGCCAAAACATAACTCTGCAAGATTGGCTGTCTCGTTAAACTTATACGCTAATTTAATGAGATGTGGATGAACTCTATCTATAATATTTCTTTTAATAGGTACTTTGTTACCTATAGAAAAAAGTCTCATCCCAAGGAAGTATAAATTACCCTTTCTTTCCACAAACTCTTCATCTTCTAAGGTTTTCAAAAGTCTTAAGGTTGTTGCTTTGTTGATATTTAATTTACTGGAAATCTCAGAAAGATAAAAACCCTTACTGGTTGAGGCGAGTAAATCGAGTATTTGTATGGCTTTTATAATTGACTTATTCTTTTTTAGTTTCACTTTGTGAAACTCATTTTCATTTTTTTTCATAGTTTTATTATAATTACACAAAAAATTTTTTTCAACATTTTTTATAAAAATTTTTAATTTCTCCTCTTATTTGTAAAAGAATTCCAATCCTGATAAAATGATTTTTTCAAAGGGGAAAAAATGATAGAGATACGGAATATCTCAAAAAACTTCGATAGTATCAAAGCTGTGAATAACCTTTCTCTGGAAATCCCTCCAGGCGTAATTTACGGAATTCTGGGACCCAACGGAGCAGGAAAGACAACTACCCTTAGAATAATCCTTAATATCATAGAGCCCGATAAAGGAGAGGTGCTCTTCGGAAACAGAAAAGTTGACCTTGGAGTTTTAAACCGGGTGGGTTATCTTCCAGAAGAGAGAGGCCTTTACCAGAAAGAAAAAGCCATAGAGGTGCTTATCTATCTTGCACAGCTCAAAGGATTGAATAAAAGGAAAGCAAAAGAAAGAGCACTTGAACTTATGGAAAAATTTGACCTCGCCGATAGAGCCTATTCAAAAATAGAGGAGCTCTCCAAGGGAATGCAACAAAAATTACAATTTATTTCTACACTGGTGCATGACCCTGAAATTCTCATTCTTGATGAACCGTTTTCCGGACTGGACCCCATTAATTCGGAACTTCTAAGAAATTTGATATTGGAGGAAAAAGCCAGAGGGAAAACCGTTATTTTTTCGACCCACATACTGGAACAGGCAGAAAAAATGTGTGACTTCGTTGCCCTTATATCTAAGGGAAAAAAGGTGGTGGATGGCAAACTTTCTCGGATAAAGGCCGATTATGGTAAAAGAACGATAAAAATTGAGTTCGAAGGAGATGGCGAAGAATTGAAAAATCTCCCTCACTCTTCATTAAGGTTATATGGAAGATTTGCGGAAATAGAAACTGATATGGAACTGAACGAGGTACTCAAGGAGCTTGTTGACAGGGTTAAGATACTGCGGGCAGAAAGGACAGAACCAACCCTCAGTCAAATTTACTTCACCCTTGTAGGAGGAGAAAGTGAAAACCTTAATAATAACAGGATTTGAATTAAAGCGTGTTGTTCAAAAAAAATGGTTCATAATTTCCACTATACTTACACCTGTTTTTATTATTCTTTATGCAGCTTTTCCTGTGCTAATTGGGGCTCTCTCTCAGAAGGAACGAACTCTTGGAATGATAGACAAAACCGGTATTGTTATACAGGAATTCCAGAAAGAGTACTCCAACTCCACCCTTGAGAAAAAGCAAAAGAAAGGGAAGTTCAATTTTGATGAAAAAAGCATAAAAATAAAAATACAATCACTTAAAAATATTGATGAGGGGAAATCTCTTATTGCCAGCAAGAAACTGGATGGAATTCTTATTATTGAAGATGACTTCTTTAAAACAAGAAAAGCAACTCTTTATATGAGAAATGTTGCAGATACTGTTTTCCAAACCATGGTCCGTACAAGGCTAAACAGGATTACCGAACTCTATCTGTTAAAGAAACTGAATTTAGAGGAAAACATACTGGAAGAAATACTAAAGGGAACAAACTTAAAAATACTCAAGGTGGAAAAAGGAGAGATAAAAAAAGAATCAATGGAATCGGTCTTTACCCTGTATATGATTTTTTCAATGTTACTTTTCTTTGGACTTGTAGGATACGGACAGATCCTTCTCAGAAGGGTTATAGAAGACAAAAGGTCAAGGATTGTAGAAGTGCTATACTCTTCTGCACCACCTTATCAAATATTCATGGGTAAATTGCTCGGAGTTGGAATTGCAGGAATACTGCAACTTTTCTTCTGGCTGGGGCTCGGTTTGATAGGATATTTCTATGCATCCTCCTATTTTCCATCTTTTAATATCTCCGCTTTCTTTTCAAAGTTTCTCCTTTTCTTGTTATTCTTCTTCACAGGATTTTTCCTGTATTCAACTATATTCCTTACCATAGGCTCCATTGTAGAAACAGAAGAGGATGCTCAACATTTAATGGGCCCAATAATGATGATAATAACATTGCCCTTTGCCATAAGTTTTGTGCTAATGATGACCCCGGAGAGCTGGTTGACTATATTTTTCTCTTACTTCCCTTATTCCGCTCCCTTTTTTATGATGATGAGAAGCATAATTTCATCCATTTCCCCCATGGAAATTGTAGCATCGGTTATGCTGGTCGTTCTTACATCCATCGTCTCTGTCTGGATTGCTTCTAAAATATTCAGAATCGGGATGCTCCATACCGGGAAAAAGCCTACAATACCTGAATTGATAAAATGGATACGGACGGGATGAAATTTAAACTTTCTTTTTCTTCCCAGATTAAACTCATGAATCTCATAATGGAGGTAATAGAAGGGTTTATAAAAAGCTATGGAATAGACACAGAAAAAAACTGGAAGATTTTTCTTGCACTTAGAGAGATCCTGACAAATAGCATAATTCATGGAAACAGAGAAGACCCTGACAAAATGGTTCACATCGAAGCGGAAATAAATGAAGCGATAACTTTTACAGTAAAAGACCAGGGAGAAAAGTTTGACTTTTATTCCTACAAAGAAATCCCTAAAAATCTTCTGGCCCAGAGGGGAAGAGGTATATATCTTGCACATCAAATAATGGATGAGATAATATATGAGTTTAATAATGGAAATATAATTACAATGAAAAAGAGGCTATAAATGTGTGGAATTTTTGGTTATATAGGAAAAGAGAAGGCTTCGGAAATTACAGCCCTCGGGCTTTTTATTCTTCAGCATAGGGGTCAGGAAAGCTGCGGAATAGCTGTCAGCGATGGAGAAAAACTAACCCTTATCAAAGAAATGGGGTATGTAAAAGAAGTCCTATACCAGGAGAGAATCGAAAAGCTGGATGGATTTGCTGCCATAGGCCATGTGAGATATCCCACAAGAGGAACTCCGAACCTTGCAAATTCTCAGCCTCACCTGATCGAGACCCTCAACGGGCCGGCCTATGCCTTTGCCAGTAATGGAGATATTGTAAATTATAAGACTTTGAGGAAAGAATACGAGAAAAAGCAGATATTCTTCCATTCTGACAATGACGGAGAACTCATCGGCAAAATGCTGGTTTACAAATTAGAAAGGGAAGGGAAAAAGATAATAGATGCGGTAAAGGAAATAATGGAAGAGGTTAAAGGAGCCTATTCTGCTCTTTTCCTTACCAAGAACAGAATATACGCCTTCAGAGATCCATGGGGCTTCAGGCCGATGATTTTTGGTAGAACGGAAGGTGGTTTTGCTATCGGCTCGGAAAGTGTTGCCATGGATATAATAAGGGCAAAAGAATGGAGAGAGGTTGAACCTGCCGAACTGCTTATAATTTCTCAGGAAGGCGCGGAATCTGTCAAATATGATGAAGAAGTGCTGAGAAAGGGCAGGAAAACCCCAGCCCACTGTTCATTTGAAATTATATATTTTGCAAGGCCTGATAGTTATCAATATAGACAGTTCGTACATGAAAAAAGGATGCAGCTTGGGGAAAAATTAGCAGAAAAAGATAATATAAAGGCTGATGCTGTGGTTCCTGTTCCCGATTCTTCTAACTTTATGGCATTAGGATATTCCAAAAAAACTGGAATTCCACTTTGTTTCGGGTTAATAAGAAGTCATTACATTGGCAGAACCTTTATAAAACCATCCCAGAGCATTCGTGATGAATCGGTAAGGCAAAAATTCAATCCTTTATACAGATTTTTCCACGGTAAAAAAATAATTCTTGTGGATGATTCCATTGTGAGAGGAACCACTATAAGAAAAATTGTAAGGATGATAAAGGGAGCAGGTGCAAAAGAAGTCCATGTTAGGATTGCCTCTCCTCCTGTAAAATTTCCGTGCTATTATGGGATTGACACTCCCACATATGAAGAACTTATTGCCAACAAAATGAATATAGAAGAAATAAGGAAATTTATAGAGGCGGATTCTCTTATGTACCTGACAGTGGAAGAACTTCAAGAAGTCCTGGACAGCCCTGAGAACTTTTGTTATGCATGTTTTAATGGTGATTATCCTGTACTGGAGGGAAAAAAATGAGATGCTTTGTCTTTCCAGGACAGGGAAGTCAATTCGTGGGTATGGGAAAGGAATTATACGAATATAGCTCAAAAGCGAGGGAAATATTCAAAAAAGCTGATGAGGTTCTGGGCGTGAAGCTTACAAAAATAATTTTTGAAGGTCCAGAGGAAGAACTGACAAAAACATCCAATGCTCAACCAGCTCTTCTCACAATAAGCTATGCCATATATGCACTTTTAGGTGAAAAACCTGATTGTGCCGCAGGACACAGCCTTGGAGAGTGGACAGCCTTTGTTGCGGCAGGAACCCTGAGATTTGAAGACGGAGTATATTTAGTAAGGAAAAGGGGAGAATTTATGAATGAAGCAGCACCCCCTGGATTTGGAGGCATGCTGGCAATCCTGGGAGGCAACATAGAAGAAATAGAAAAGGTAGTTTCGGAAATAGATGGTGTGGAAATAGCCAATTACAATAATCCTGGCCAGATAGTCATCTCAGGAAAAATGGAAGCTCTCAAAGAGGCAGAAGAGCGAATTACAGCAAAAAGAAAAGTATATTTAAAAGTATCCGCACCATTCCATTCAAGTTTTATGAAGGAAGTAGAAGAAAAACTGTGGGAAGAGATGAAGTCAAGGGAATTTTCGGACCCTGAATTTCCGGTATATGTAAATGCATGGGCAAGGCCTGTAAGTTCAGCAAAAGAAGCAATGGAAGCCCTCAGAGTACAGATTTCTTCCCCTGTACTCTGGACTCAATCGGTTGAAAGAATGGTAAAAGATGGGGTGAATGAATTTGTTGAAATTGGCCCGGGGAAGGTTTTGACAGGTCTAATAAAAAGAATCGCGCCGGGGGTAAACCTCAAAAACATCGACGCCAGAGGAATCATGGACCTTTGAAATGCCTTTACCCTCAGTTGTAATAATAGGTCTCCCGAATGTGGGGAAATCCACCCTGTTCAATAAAATATTGAGGCAAAAAAAAGCCCTGGTTCACAGGAAACCTGGAATGACAAGGGATGCCATATCCGATATTGGAGAATGGGAGAACCACTGCTTTGAAATCATCGATACAGGGGGTATTTTTGAGAATCCATCCGAACCCTTAAACGAAAAGGTTACGGAAAAAGCATTGGAATTTGCTGAAAAAGGAGACTTAGTCCTATTTGTTGTGGATGGAACAAGACTTCCTCTTCCTTGGGAAGAAGAGGTTGCCAGAAGGCTGAAAAAAATGGGTAAACAAACCATCCTTGTGGTTAACAAAGTGGATGCAAGAAAAAAATTCGATTTAACACCCTATTACTCCCTGGGCTTTGAAAAAGTTATCCCTGTTTCTGCCGAACACAATCACGGATTGACTGACCTTATGGACCTTGTCATTTCAATTATTCCTGAAAGACCATGTCCTGAAGTTGAGGCACTCAAAATTCTGATCCTCGGCAGACCAAACGTGGGCAAATCTTCCATAGTAAATCGTCTGGCAGGGAAGGAAAGGATTATAGTTGACGAAAAACCAGGAACCACCAGGGATGTTATAGATGTAGAAATCAAATTCAGGGGGGAAAAATACCGTCTCCTGGATACAGCAGGGATAAGAAAACTCTCAAGGACAAGGGATTCCCTTGAAGCAGCTGGGATAATAAAAGCGAAAAAAGCAATAAAACAGGCTGATGTATGCCTCATAGTCATGGATGCCACTGATGGCCCAACTCATTATGATGCGAAAATAGCTCAGACGGTTTCAGAGGAAGGAAAACCTATGGTGTTAGTGGTTAACAAATGGGACCTTATTAAAGCAGACACAGCAAAATATTTCAAAATAAGGCAGGATTATATTGAAAAGCTGAAATTTGTTTCATTTGCCCCTATCCTTTTTGTTTCGGCTCTCACCGGTAGAAGAATTTCAAACATAATGGAAGAAATTGAGTCTGTTTACAAAGAAGGACAGAAAAGGATAAAAACCTCTGAGCTGAACCGCTACCTTTTACCAATTCTCCGTTCTACCCCACCTAAAACTGAAAGAGGTGAAGAAGTAAAATTTTTCTATGCAGCACAGACAGGAATTCTTCCCCCAACTTTTGTGCTGTTTGCTAACAGGAAAATAAAACTTGAAGAAATTTACAGGAGATTTATAGAGAGAAAGATTAGAGAAAAATGGGAATTTAAAGGAAATCCAATAAGGATAAAGCTCCGTAAGAAATAAATAAAAATCTTTCCCTGCTGGTAAAGCTGACATTATTTCTTCTCTTGGCCTCTGACTTGACATATGGGAACTGAAATTTTATTCTCATTTCTATGGATAGAAAAACTGCAGTTATTATTCTTGCTGGGGGAAAGGGAACCCGTATGCACTCGAAAAAGAACAAGTTGCTCCATAAAATCCTTGGTAGAGAACTCATACGGTTCCCTGTAGAAGCAGCAGAGAACGTAGAAGCGGAAAAAATCATACTTGTTGTTGGGCCTCACAATCAAAAAGAAATCAAATCCCTCCTCAGAGATAGGGTGGATTACGTCTTACAGAAGGAGGCTCTTGGAACAGCTCACGCTGTCTGGCAGGCGGAACCATTACTTGAGGGCTTTACTGGTGAAACATTCGTAATAGTAGGTGATTCCCCATACATCAGCGGAGAAATTTTAAAAAAACTTCTGAATTTCCACCGTGAAAATAAAGCAGCTCTTACTTTAATTTCTTCGGTTTTTGAAAATCCACCTGCTTATGGAAGGATAATTAAGGATGAAAAAGGTTTTGTTAAAAAAGTAGTGGAAGAAATAGATGCCTCAGAGGAAGAAAAAAAGATAAAGGAAGTTAACTCTTCTTATTACTGCTTTACATGGGAAAAAATAGCACCCCTTCTCCATAAAATTGATATCAATCAGAAAAAGGGTGAGTACTACCTGACAGATATAGTGGAAATTGCATATAATGCAGGTTTAAAAACCCTCGCTTTGAAAATTGACGACCCGCTCCTTACCAAGGGGATAAATTCAAGGGCTGATCTCTCTGAAGCAGCTAAATACTTCTCAATGAAAAACATAAATGCCCTGGAGGAAACAGGAGTTACCTTTTTCGGAAAGGAAACTATAACCGTTGAATTTAATGTTCGTATAGGTAAAGACACAGTGATACATCCCTGCACCTATTTAGGAGAAAATACCGAAATAGGAAAAAATTGCGAAATTGGACCCTTTGTTTATTTAAAGAATGCAAAAATTCCCAGTGGCACGAAGTTGTCCTATGCAAAAATTGAAGGTGGACATGAATATGAAGGATAAAGTCAGAGAAGCATTCAGGGATAAATATGGCAAAAATCCCGAAATAATCTCCTTTGCCCCTGGAAGGGTAAACATAATAGGAGAGCATACAGATTACAACGAAGGTTTTGTTATGCCAGCTGCCCTGGAACAGGGAACATACTTCGCGGGGGCAAAAAATCGTGACAAAAAAATAAGAATATTCTCCCTCAATCTTAAAAAAGAAGACAGCTGGGAAATTGAACATTCCCGTGAAAGGAAGGGGGATTTCTCTGATTATCTCAGGGGTATTTTGAATTTTCTGCCTTTCTTACCAAGTTCTGGAATAGATGGAATTGTTCTATCAAACATACCTATAGGGGCAGGACTAAGTTCATCAGCCGCTTTTGAAATTTCATTTATTTTCCTCGTTTCAGGATTATTTAACCTTAAAATTGAACCCACGGAAATTGTAAAAATAGCCCATCATGCTGAAAATGAGTTTGCTGGACTAAAATGTGGAATAATGGATCAGTTCGTTTCAGTTTTTGGCAAAAAAGACCATCTTATATTTCTGGATACAAGAACAATGGAATATGAATATGTGCCTTTCCCTTTTTTCTGGGAAATAGCGGTAGTTAATTCCGGAATAAAAAGGGAGCTTACTTCCTCTCAATACAACAGAAGAAAAGAGGAATGTGAAGAAGCGGTAAAAGCAATAAAAAAATTGTTTCCTGAGGTAAAAAGCTTGCGGGATGTAACAGAAGATATGCTATTTGAAGCTAGAAAACTTATGAATGAAAGAATCTATAAAAGAGCAATGCACGTAATATCTGAAAACAGAAGAGTTTTTGAAATGAAAGAATACCTTCTCAAAAACGATGCGTGCATGATAGAAAAAACAATGAAACTTGCCCATCAGAGCCTTACTGAGGATTTTGAAGTTTCTCTTCCGGAGCTGGATTTTCTTGTGGATGTTGCATCTTCTCTTCCATACGTTCATGGCGCAAGACTTACAGGAGCAGGCTTTGGAGGGTCAATTGTAGCCCTTATTCAGAAAAATCATCGGTTAGATTTCGAAAATACCATAAAAAATGCTTACAGAAAAAAGTTCAGCATTGAAGCTGAAGTTTTCTTTTCCTCTCCTTCAGGGGGAGCTTACTTCGAAAGGGCTTGAAAATAAGCCTTTGTTTTTGGTATCCTATCCATTCTAATAAAGGGAGGTTATCATGGATAAAATAGTAGAATGCGTTCCTAATTTTAGTGAGGGAAGAAACAAAGAGGTTATAAACAAAATAGCCGAAGCTGTGAAAAGTGTAGAAGGGGTCATGTTGCTTGACGTTGACCCTGGAGAAGCCACAAACAGGACTGTTTATACCTTTGTAGGGGACCCCGATTCTGTGGTGGAGGCAGCCTTCAGAGCTATAAAGACTGCCTCTGAACTTATAGATATGAGAAAACACCATGGGGAACATCCAAGGATGGGTGCTGCCGACGTTGTTCCATTTGTCCCTGTAAGCGGAATAACCATGGAAGAATGTGCAGAGCTGGCAGAAAGGCTTGGAAAAAGGGTGGGAGAAGAGCTGGGAATACCGGTTTATCTTTACGAAAACGCAGCCAGGACAGAGGAAAGAAGAAGTCTCGCTAATATAAGGGAAGGAGAATACGAAGCACTTCCTAAAAAACTGGTTGATCCAAAATGGAAACCTGACTTTGGTCCCGCGGAGTTTAACGAACACGTGGCAAGGACTGGAGCTACAGTTATAGGGGCAAGGGAATTTCTCATCGCCTACAACGTAAACCTTAACACCAGGGACAAGAAACTCGCCCACGAAATTGCTCTAAACATCAGGGAAAAGGGACGCTTCAAGAGGGATGAAAACGGCAAAATAGTCAGAGATGAAAATGGAAACAAAGTAAGGGTCCCTGGAAAACTCAAGGCAGTGAGGGCAATTGGCTGGTACATAGACGAATACGGTCAGGCCCAGGTCTCTATCAATCTTATAAATTACAAAATAACTCCTCTTCATAAGGTATTCGAAGCATGCGTAGAAGAGGCACAGAAACTGGGGTTAAGAGTTACAGGTTCCGAAATTGTTGGGCTCGTTCCAAAGGCAGCCATAGTTGAAGCTGGAAAGTACTTCCTGGAAAAACAGGGCCGTTCCACAGCAGTTTCAGAAGAGGAGCTCATCCATATAGCTGACCTTTCCATGGGTCTTTCACAGCTTTACAAATTTGAGCCAGATGAAAAAATAATCGAACTCAAACTGGAAAAGGAAAAGCAAAGGCTATGGAAGATGAGAGTAAGGGATTTCCTCAACGAACTGGCATCACAATCACCCGCCCCTGGTGGAGGTTCTGTGGCAGCTCTCAGCGGTGCCCTTTCTGCTGCATTATCCGCCATGGTTTCCAATCTCACCTTTGGAAAGAAGGGCTTTGAAAATGTATGGAAGGAAATAGAAGAAGTCGGTGTTAAGGCTCAGGCATTGAAGGATGAATTCCTCTCACTTATAGACAAGGACACCGACGCCTTCAATAAACTTATGGATGCCTTTAAAATTTCAAAGAAGGACCCTGAAAGGGACAAAAAGATCGAGGAAGCCACGAAGGAAGCCACACTGGTTCCCCTTGATACCCTCAAGAAGACAGAGGAACTGCTCGAACTTGCTGAAGAGGTGATAAACAAAGGAAATCCCAATTCCATATCCGACGCAGGAGGGGCAGCAATAATGGCAGATGCTGCCGCAAGGGAAGCTTACCTGAACGTTCTAATAAATCTCCAATCCATACAGGATAAGGACTTCGTGGAAAGGATAAAGAAAGAGGCAGGAGAAATTCTTAAAAGGGTAGAAAAGAAAGCAAGGGAACTGGAAAAGAAAGTCCAGCAGGATATATCCTGATTGCGTTTTCGCGTGTACGGGTATTCGCGTTCTCGCGTTGACGCGTATTCGCACTTACGCGCAGACGCATAGACGCATTGCGTTTATTCGTAAATCCCCTCTCTGGGGCCAAACGAGAGAAGATACAGGGATCCTTCATCATATTTGTAAATGAGCCTTCGTTCCTGCCCCTTCACAAAATACCGGAAGCTCCTCAGGCCCTTAAATTCGCCCTTAAGTTTTTTACCAGAAAGAGACTCCTCCTTTATTTTTAACACCACCTCTTTAAGAGCTTTTCTTTCTGCCTCTTCTTTTAGTTTTTTGCGGAGTCTCTTAAATTTAGAGGTTTCAAATATCTTCAACCCTAAGCTCCTCAACCATCCCTTCTTCAAGCTCGGCCTTGGCCTCAAGAATGTCTATTATCTCTCCTGTGGTAAGTTCAGGGTTCTGCAGAGCTAAAAGACCCACTCTCAGGGCATGTCTAAGAGCACTGGAAAAGTCCCTGGATTCCTTCTTGGCATATATCTTAAGCTCCTTTACAATTCCTTCGTCTAAATTTACCGTCTTTCTCAGCATGCTTCCCTCCTCTTATATTATATGATATTTTCATACAAAATCAAGTCTGCTATAATTCGGGTGGCCTGGTCTTCATATTTGATATTTTCCGCAGAGTGGACGGCGCATTGCGTTTTTGCGTTAACGCGTATTCGCGTTCTCGCGTGTACGCGTTTTCGCGTTGTCGCGTTGACGCGTATTCGCACTTACGCGCAGACGCGCTGACGCATTCCCCTTTCATAAAACTTTTTTTATTTTCATTAAAAGTTCTGCAGGGCTGGATATCGGATATTCCAGTTTATCCACCACGTTTTCTGCCTTCTGCCCCTTAAGATCCAGACCTGAAAGCCTTTCCCTCAGGAGCCCGGGACCCTCCAGCGGAAAATCAACTCCCTTTATTCTTTTCAGAACAGCATATGCCCAGGGCACATCAAGGGCCTGAGCAGTCTGGGAAGCATACAGAAGGGCAATAGCTGGTTCCTCTCCCTTATCTCTTATTAACTCAAAGGCCTTTTTTGTTAACCCACCTGCAATGTGCACCGGGATTTTTTCCCTTTCCTCTTCAGTTAAATCACCGAAGTTTTTGACCCTTGATATTGCAGCCTCGGAATCCGCCCTTAAAATATTTCTAACGGTCTGTCGAGTAAGTCCCACATATTCTGCTATTTCTTCATCTGTCTTAAAGTAAACTTCCCTGAGAACCACAACCATTGCAGAACGAGCTAAGGAAGGAAGCCATGTAAGGGTCTTAAATTCTACGAGATTTTTGAGCCCTCCTATAATGTCAAGGGTTTTTAGAAAAACTCTTGTTGCCCAAAGTTCTACATCTTCTTCTATTGGTTTTACTTCTACCACCATGGTTTACCTCCTTTTTTATTCTGAAAGGGGCTTGCCTATTTTAACAAGCCCCTGGTCTGTTATTTCAAAAAACCTGGTTCTTGTATCGTGTCCTGCGACACGACATCCATCTATTCTAAAAAGTCTCACAATTTCCCCAATGGGTTTTCCATAAATTTTTGCTTTATATTGCGAATCAATCAGAACTTTCGCAACAACCATTGTGCCATCTACAATATGGCCTACTGCATACCCACCAGCTGCTTCAGCGGTTAGCTCCTCATGGCCACTCCTTTTCTGAGATACGAGCAAAGCCGTCTGATGCCACTTCTTCAAAAAGTTAAATACCTGCCTTACAATCGTTCTTGCCATCATCTCTTTTGCTTCGAACAGACCGGTGACAGAATCTATCACAGTATATTTTGCCTTGTAGGTTTTAATTGCATAGGCAAGGGTGTTGAAAAGGGTGGGAAGATTATCTCTGAGAGATGGATATGAAGCTGCATCTATAAGTATTATATTGTCCTTGATTTTATTAAAATCAACCCCCATTGCGTAAGAACGGCCCTGAATTGAATTGATCACAAAATGTGATGGAGACTCAACGGTTATAAAAATGACCTTTTCTCCCTCAGAAGCCCTTTTTACTGTAAATTGCTCAACCATAAGTGATTTTCCTGTGTCTGAAACGCCAGTAATATTAAAAACGGTGTAAGATGGAATTCCTCCAAGAAGCTCTTTTTTTACCTTACCGTCTTCTACCTTCGTTTGAAAAAAAAGTTCGTCAAGCCCTCCTATTCCAGTGGGGATACCTTTTATTTCCGGTGCTTTTTCCAGCGCTTCTCCACCAACCATAATACTCTCTTTCAGAATCTCCCTTTCTTCTCCCATCACTCACCTCCTTCTTCTATTCTCAGATTAGTATAGCAGAAATTAACCCTAAAGTCAATACCATATTGTGTTTACAGCTGAAAGCTATTCTGTATACATGTCAAGAAAACTAAATTTTTCCATCGGAAGGCGTTCTGGCCTTTCTTGCTCATCCCTCTTCTGTTTATCTAAGAGAACAGGAGAAAGCTCTTCAGAGTGTCGGCCGAAGATTATCAGGGTTATAACCTTCATTTCTTCAGGAATTCCCAGGATTTTCTTTACTTTATCCTCTCTGTATCCAGCTATTGGATGAGCTACATAGCCAAGTTCAGTAGCCCTTAAAATTAAAAAGGCTACTGCCATTCCTGTATCAAAAAGATAATATTCTCTGCCGTGAAGGTCACAGTCTAAGTCTTTTTTACTGAAAACTGCAATAATCATAGAAGCTGCCCTCGCCCACTCATTTCCCTTTGAAAGCGCTCCATGAAGTTTCTCTAAAATCTCCTTATCTTTAACAAAGACGAAGCGCCATGGCTGGTTATTAAAGCAGGAAGGTGCAAGCTTAGCTTTCTCAGAAAGATCTCTTATAAGCTCTATGGAAATGTCAACAGATTCCAGGGATCTGTAAGCTCTTCTTTTCTCAATTGCCTCCTCCACAGTCATTTTTTGCCCTCCTTTAATTCCTTTAATTTCTCCTTAACTGCTTCAACATGCCCGGCAACCTTAACCTTTTTCCAGATGTGTCTGATAATTCCATCAGGATCTATAAGAAACGTGGATCTAACCACCCCGTAATATTCTCTTCCGTACATTTTCTTCAATTGCCAGGCACCGTATGCTTCAAGCACCTTATGTTCTGTATCACTTAAAAGAATTATTTTTAAATCCTTTTTCTGTTCAAAATTTTTGTGGCTTTTAACAGAGTCAGGACTGACTCCAATGATAACTACCCCTAGTTCTTCAAACTCTTTCTTCGCTTCGGTAAAACCTACGGCTTCCCTTGTGCAACCAGAGGTATTGTCCCTGGGGTAAAAATAAAGAATAACCCATTTACCCTTAAAATCCTTCAAGCAAATCTCTTTACCGTTCTGGTCGGGAAGACAAAAATCAGGGGCTTTTTCTCCCGTTTTTAATTCAGTCATCTCCACCTCCTGAGATTATTTTATCAAACCAAGCACAAAAATCCACAGGTTAAGATGGAGGCCTGATACGAGTGAGGATATAAGAATGGCTGGAGCAATAGCTTTCTTCTGAAAGTTATACCTTTCGCTGAGTATAATCAGGGAAACCGCTACTGGCATTCCGTGCATCAGGACTACTACCGTTCTTTCTATCCCGGAAATTCCCAGGAATAAAGATGATAGGAGAGCCACAACAGGGAAAGCCACCATTCTCAAAAGGCTCAGTTTGAATCCTAGGAAAAATTTGCTGTAGTTCTTTCCGTAAAGAAAAACACCAAGCATAAAAATGGCGACGGTTGCCGTGGTTCTCCCAAGCATATGAAGTGCTGTATTTAAAGGGTGTGGCATTTCTATTTTAAAAAGAGAGAAAATTACCCCAAGAATTATTGATAATATAAGGGGATTTCTGGAAAGCCTGCGTAATACTATCCTGACAGCCTTTCCAAGTGAAGCCTCTCCTATAGCATGGAATTCAAGAACAGTTATTCCTATAAATACTCCTACAAGGGAAGTAGCGGCTGCTGCAAGGGTAGCCAGTCGCTCTGGTTCTATTCCAGGGAACGCAAACATTATGAAGGGAATGCCAAAGAAGGCTGTACTTCCGAATACTGTGACCAGAATCAAAAGGAAAAGGTTTTCCCTTTTGAATTTAAACGTAAAATATAGGGACAGGTAAAAAACAAGGGCAATAATAGAGGGCAAAGCGCTGGCTATAACGAATCTAAGTTCCATAGATGTAAAGTGAATTGAAGAAATATTAACAAAGAAAAGGGAAGGAAGGGCAAAGAAAAACACATAAGCGCTTAATACTCTCTCATCTCCCCTTTTTAATATTCCAAAATATCTTGAAAAGAACCCTGCACCTATCAATAAAAGAAGAGGAACAATACTTCTCAGGAATATCTGGACCATTTACTCCTCCTGCCCACAGAAGTTTTCCTTACATTCCTCCCACTCGAATTCCAGGGTTGTATGGGAAATTTTAAACTTTTCCCTTAAAAGGGATTTTATTCCCCTCTTTATCTCCTCTATTTTTCTCCAGTCCCTCTCACCGGTCAAAATATGCGCCTCGGCAGCAATTATATTGGAACAGAGGTTCCAGATATGTAGATGGTGAACTTCCTCCACGCCATCCACCTTCAGGATTTCTCTGGCCACTTCCCTGGCATCTATCCCTTTAGGTGCAAACTCCAGCAGAATTCTCATGGCTTCCTTTATTATTCCCAGGGACGATACCAGAATAAACAGGGAGATTAAAAAGGCGAGGATCGGGTCTATGATAGGTCTCCCCGTTATCCAGATAAGAATGGCAGCGATGATCACCGCTACCGACGAGAGAGTATCTGTAAGAACGTGAAGGAAAGCACTTTTTACATTAAGGTCCTGGCTCCCATGCAGCATAAAGGCTGCTATTATGTTCACCACCAATCCAGAAACAGCTACCGCAAGCATTACACCACCGATTATTTGTTTGGGCGATCTTATCCTTGCCAGAGCTTCATAGAATATCCAGACGCTGATCCCGACGAGCATCAAACCGTTCAAAAGCGCGGCCAGTATCTCTACCCTGTGATATCCAAAAGTTCTGGTTGGACTAGGAAGTTTTCTGGAAATCTTTACGGCTGCAAAGGAAATAAGTAGCGAAATCACATCCCTCAACATGTGCAGAGCATCTCCCAGAAGGGAAAGGGAGCCGGATATCAATCCCCCTGCTACCTCTATAAGAAAAAACAAAGCAGTTAAAAATATAGCGTTCTTTAATGCCTTTTCCTTATCTTTCATTTTGTAGCTCTTTCATTTCCTTCTCACACTGGTAAAGTTCTTCCAGAAAATCTTTCACATCCTGATATCTATTTTCAGGATTCTTCTCCATTGCACACATAATGATCTCATCCAGACATCTGGGAATCTCAGGGTTTATTTCTGAAGGAGGCAAAGGTTGAAATTTTAAAATTTTATAAAGAACCGTGGCAAGTTCACTGTGATAAAATGGATTCTCCTTTGTAAACATCCAGTAAAGCGTAACTCCAAGGGAATAAATATCGCCTCTATGGTCAGTATCTCCTTTCTCTATAAGTTCCGGGGGAACAAAATAAGGTGTTCCAAGCACCTTCCCCGAAGTTGTTAATGAGTATACTTCTTCCCTTTTAGCTATTCCAAAATCCATAATTTTAACCCTGCCCTTCACTATATTTCCGCTTCTCACAGTCTTTTCTCCTCCAACTATCATTATGTTTGAAGGTTTTATGTCCATATGAACGATACCCTTACCATGTATATATAACAGCCCGTCCAGTATCTCTTCCAGTATTCTTATAGCGACTTTCAGGGAAATGGGAAAAATTTTTTCAATTATGGAACGCAAATCCTCTCCATCTATTAGCTCCATGGCGTAGTAAAGAATCTCCCCGTGTTGCCCACTTCCAAGGTATCTAACGACATTTGGATGTTTCAGGTCTTTTAGTATCAACATCTCTCTTTTAAATCGTTCCGCTGATTCCTCATCGAAAATTCCTTTTTTTAAAATCTTGAGGGCTACCTCCTCACCTGAATCAAGCGCTATCGCTTTATAAACATTACCCATTCCTCCTGCTGCTATTTCCTGTTTTATTATATAGGGACCCACAATTCGTGCCCTTCTATTTCTTATCCATACTATCAGGAAATAAATTGCCAGAACAATAAAACTCAAAAAGAGAATAGCTGAAATAACATCCATTCCAAACATTATCTGCGCTTTTGAATAATCTCTAAAAATTGATGCCTTCTCTTTTAAAAATTCATATTTTTTCTCTATGCTGGGTAGCTTTTCCTCTTCTATTTCTGAAGAAAGTCTGTAGGCACGAACTATATAAGGAAAGTACTTCAATCTTAAAAAACTTCCTTTCTTCTGTCCTATAACCCACATCTGATGTAAAAGTTTTACCTTTGCGATAATTCCAGTAGGCATGCTAAGAGCTTTTCTGCACGCTTTTTCAGCCTCATTGACATTTCTCAGCTTAAGAAGCCCTGTTGATAAAATCAAACTGGCTTTTACAAATTGGTTTGCTTCTATTATGGGAATTTGAAGAACTTTTTTAGAAATAAATATTGCTCTATTTATATCCCCCTTTTTTTCCAAAATTTCTGCTTCTTCTGTCAGAACAACAGCTTCTTTTTTGAAATCTCTTATTCTTCTATACTCCCTTACTGCCTTTTCATACATGAAAACTGCTTTATCAAGATTCCCTGAAAGTCTGTAAAATCGCCCCAGATGGTAATAGTAAT
>Ga0190334_1000190_pt1 | contig 32065 bp, 37 predicted proteins | sample 48720478_MG_FD_161270 | JGI IMG/M metagenome (GOLD analysis project Ga0190334, IMG submission 161270) | Hydrothermal vent sediment bacterial communities from Southern Trench, Guaymas Basin, Mexico - 4872-04-7-8_MG | ecosystem: Environmental > Aquatic > Marine > Hydrothermal vents > Sediment ... | reverse complement strand
CCGCAGGGTTGCAGAGCAAGGCGAGCTCTATTTGGGAATCAACGATGTAGATTTGCAGGATAACGCCGGTGCGCTGAGGGTCAGCGTTGAAGTCCATCGGTGATGGGCGAATGGCATGGGGGTTAGCATGAGGCCCCAGGCTGCGGGGGCGATCCGAGCTGCCCTGATTGGGTGCATCGGAGATCACCATCCGTTCCTTAGTTGTCGTTCCCTCGCTCCTTCTCTATGCTGAACCCTGGTTCTCAGCCCTGCTCGCCATCGAAGCGCGTGGAAGCATCCTGGATGTCAGTCTCAGAGCAACGCTGATGCGCCTCGGCCTTCCTTCCTGGGTAAGGAGCGTCTTGTGGGTCTTTCTTCTGGCTGGGACACTGCGCATCACCTTCGCGAGAGGCTTTCGCCTTAGCCGCGAAGCCGCAGGGCTGCTCATTTCTTCTTCGCTGCTGCTGGCGCCCTACGCGGCAGGCAATAACCTGCTCACGGTCATAGCCCATTGGGTTGCCCCCGCTTTTTCGAGCCCATGTGGCATCCGCAATGGGACTTGCGGTATTGGCGGATTTGCCATACCCGGCTCTGGCTCACAGAGACCCGATGGTATCCTATGGCGCGAGCTATACAACAGCCGTCCTGCTCGCAGCGTGGGGGATCTTCGCATAGCGGGTGCAAAGACGCGCGCCCGAATGAGCTATCTGCAACCGCTGGCCTGATGGCTGCGCAAATGGATCTGCGAGAGCGGCTGTATGCGGAGTTGTCTTAATCAGGCCCATGCAAATCGAGTCCAGCGATCCATGGGAAGGCGACCGGAATGGCATCGGCTCTTTAAAGAGACGCTGCGCAACGGAGACAAAGGACAGAGCGGCGCTTATCTGCACGATCATCGCCATTATCCATGAGCTCAAAGGTTGGCCACATTTAGCAGCGCAGTGGGAAGCTGATTGGCCGGGATTCCCAGACGAAGCCGTGGATCAAACCCGGCGTGTCAACGCCAATCAGACAATCCGAGATATCAGCAAGATCTCCACTGCCGCGGAGATCGGGGTGAGCAGCCGGAGTGTTAGCCCCAGGCCTGCTCTGAGCTCTCCGGCCAGAACCAGGCAGGGGAACCAGGCCTGGTTTGGCGCCACCAGACCTCGGATCATCCGTCCGTACGCGGGAAATAGGTGCTGGTCCGCGAGCGCAAGAGTCCACCCGGCCATCTGACCGCTCACAAACTCACGCAGAGGCTTGTGAAACAACACGCTCTTGAATCCACCACAGCCCGATGGCGATACGCAGAATGGCCAGCCATTGCTGAGCCCCCAAGAAACCGAAGATGGCCGTCATGATGCCTCCATTGTGAGGATGCCCAGCCATCGCGATGAGGAAAGCTCACACCTGTCTGGCAAGGATACTTATGGCTGGCGCTCACCGCGAGGCCTGACATATGGACGGCCTGCGATGGGTCGAGCCTACGGGCCGCCTTTGCGATCATCCCGGCTGCGCGCGCAGGCAGAGTGCTGTAGACTTAGGTTCGAATCCTGGCCTGGCGGGGAGATGCCTGCAAATAGGAGGATCCATGCATTTCGAGGGCATTCTGGTGGGCGCTGCTGCCTTCCTGATCATCGGCATTTTGCACCCAATCGTCGTGACGGCTGAGTATCATCTTGGCGCCCGCATCTGGCCCATCTTCCTGGTCGTGGGACTGGCATCCCTGGGGCTGAGCCTTTTTCTCTCGAATTGGGTTCTGGCCTCCATTGCGGGCGTCTTCGGCTTCGCCTGCCTGTGGACTATCCGTGAACTGCATGAGCAAGAGCAGCGGGTGGCCCGCGGTTGGTTCCCGCGCAAGCCCGATCGGGGGTGAAATTGGGTGGATGAGGATTCGGTGGCTTTCCTACCGCCGGGGCCAGATCTCGGAATTGGAGCATGAACTCATCCGCATCGCCTTTCACATCGCCGGCGAGATGACTACGGTTCTGGCGCGCCTCGCAGGCGGATGGCGGCTGGCTCGAGGGGCAGGTTGGGGACAACCACTCCTTTACGTGGCACTTGGCATGCTTTTCTACGCCGCCATCGGGAGCCCAGGCTATTTCGCCCAACGCGGCCAACGGGGCTGGACTGCAATGTTTGGAACAATTCTCGTTTTAGGCGTCATGAGCCTATGCCTGCTCAAGAAGTGATCCGGCTGGGCCTCTTCCTGCTGCTGACGGGCAGCTTTGGCTGGGCCTCGCGCGAACACCTGAGGAACCCTTCCTCCTATGGGTTCTATCGCTTCTTCGCCTTTGCCGGCATTTTCGCTCTCGTTATGTTGCAGGCCGAGAACTGGTTCATGGACCCGGCTTCCGCCCGACAAATCGCATCGTGGATGCTACTGGCCCTCTCGGCGCCGCTCGCGCTTCATAGCCTGCGTCTGCACCGGCAGCTTCGCCAGATGCCTGTGGATCGTGAAGGGCGGCCAGTTCTAATCACGTGGGGGGTTTATCGCCATCTCCGACATCCACTCTATGCCTCACTCTTCTACTTTGTTTGGGGAACCTTTCTGAAGTCGATCGATTGGGCCTCATGGGGCCTGGCTCTGCTTACAAGTCTACTGCTGCTGAAGACGGCGCAGGTTGAGGAGGCAGAAAATCGTATCCGCTTTGGCGAGGCCTATGAGATTTGGATGCGTGCTAGGAAGCGATTCATTCCCTTTGTGCTTTGAGTCTACTATGAGTAGATACGCTGATCTCGCGCTGGGAGATCGAGCGAAACGCTGGAATCGTTCCTGGGAGGGCGATCACACACTCCTGGACGGAGGTCGATCATGGCACGTGCGGCGATAGGGTTCGCGATCTACCTGTTCCTAACCCCGGTGGTTCTCTTCTGGTCCGCCGGCACAATGGCTTGGCCGGAGGGGTGGGCCTTCACTGCGCTCTGGGTGATGAGCATACTGGTGAGCCGGCTCCTCGCCTGGCGGCGTCACCCGGATCTTCTTCGTGAGCGGGCGAAAGCCTGGGGAGGAGGGGAGGAGACGGAGGCGGACAGATCCTTGGCTACGCTTGCGGCTATTTTTGCTCCCCTGGTGATGGTTGTGGTGTCCGGGCTCGATCGAAGGCTGGTGTGGGGGCCGGGGATTCCATCTGGCCTGCGGTGGGCGGCCGGGCTTGGTGTGGCTTTCGGCTATGGGATTGGCGCTTGGGCGATGGCCGTGAACCCATTCTTTTCTGCGGTTGCCCGGATACAGTCTGATCGGGATCAGCGCGTCATCACGGCCGGACCCTATCGTTGGGTACGGCACCCGGCCTACGCTGGCGGCGTGCTGGCGGCGGTGTGCATGCCACTGATGCTCGGATCTATTTGGGCGCTACTCCCTTCGGCCATCATGATCGTGATGCTTATCATCCGCTGCGTGCGTGAGGACAAGCTTCTCGCAGAGGGGTTAGAAGGCTACCGGGCGTACATGGCAAGAACGCCATATCGCCTGCTACCTCGGATTTGGTGATCGGGAGCGAGAGTCATGCGGTGTACAATGGCTGCGAAGGGAGCATGCGCATAGCCAGGAGGAATCAATGATGATGGCTTACTTGATCAGCGCCCTCGTGCTAGCCTTGCTGGCACTGATCTTTGCGCTCCAAAACACAGCTACGATTATGATCCGCTTTCTCTTCTGGTCCTTCCGGGGGTCTCTGGCGGTTGTCTTGCTGCTCGACTTGGCCCTGGGGGTGGTGATTGGGGCGCTGGCGATGCTCATCCCTCTGACGCGTGCCTACCGCGAGGCCGCCCGGTTGAAGCGCAGAATCCCAGCAGAACCCCCCGAGCCGCTGGCGCCTGCGGCCTGATCTGAGGCCTGTCCTGATCGCGCCTCACCCCCGGTGACTTATTCCCGAGGCGCACATTCCAAAATGCCTGTAGACTGAGGGTGCCCGCCAAGCAGCCGGCTTCGGCTGGCCAGCACCGGCAAGATGGAGGCTAGGATGGCTGCTACGAACGCAGGCCCAGTTCGTTGGTCATGGGTTCCAAGAGCGCTAGCGATCGCCTTTGCGCTGTTCCTTGGCGTATTCGCCCTGGATGTCTTTCAAGAAGGCTACGCCCTTGGACCGCTGCTCTTGGCATTGCTGATGCATTTGGTTCCCTCGATGCTCGTACTGCTCGCTTTGGGCGTCGCCTGGCGCTGGAGCCGCTGGGGTGGCTGGCTTTTCATTGCCCTGGGTGCCGCCTACATGGCCATCTTCTGGCATCCTGCGCGTTGGCCGGCTTACTTGATCATCTCGGGGCCGCCCATTCTCATTGGAGTGCTATTCCTGCTCTCGAGAGAGCCCGGGCAGGGTCGGCCCGATTAGGTCTTGGCCCATCCGGAAAAAATCTAGGGAGAAGGGGATGAGGGTCCGTATCTCGACCCCACGCACATAAGGGCCGCCTTCCCTCTGCCATGGGCAAGGCTCATGAGGCCGATCGACAAGGCAAGGCCAGGAACGCAAAGAGCTCCTCACCAATATCCCACGTGGCAGCGATGAAGGCGCATGGGGGGCAGGCTCCCGCGATAGGTTGATACCTCCCTGCGACCTGCCTATACTTGCTTTAGAATCTGGGCAGCCAAATTCATCCTCGCTTCCCGCGTTGAGCTAAGATGAAGGTATGCTCATGATATGGGCACGCTATCTGCTGATCTCAGCGCTTGTGGTCGCCTTCGCCTTTGGGCGGGGCCTTTCGCGGCGGGCCGCAGGCAGCCTTCGGCCGTCACAGCGAGCACGACTTGCCCGATTCAATCGGCGACTGCGCGCGCTTTTGATCCTCGCCCTCATAATGGTCTGGCTGGCTTCCCTATTTCACTTCTTGCTTGGCTTGGTGATCTTGGTTCTCTATGCGGGAGGGGAGGCGGTTTGGATCTATCGAGCATTAGAGCAGGAGGGCACGCAGCCTGGTTTGACTCGAAGGCTGCTGGTTGGATCCAGCCTGATGAGCCTGTCGTGGCTGCTGCTGATTTACCTGCTGCCGATTCTCTTCCCCCAGCTCTCGCCATCCAGCTTGCGCTGGATTGAGGCGTGATCCGGACGATCCCTATTGGAGGAATGGGGCCGCGCAGCTGTGAAGAAGGCCCATGCGCAGGGAAACCCTCTGGCACAAGGATCCTGAGAAAGGGTGGGGCATGAGCGAACTGAATCGGTATCCGGTCCTTGTCATGTGCGGGAGGGATGAAAAGCGAAGGGATGTGATGCGTCAATTAGATCCGGATGGCCGGGTCGATATTAAGGCGCTGCTTCCTTTCAGGGGCCGTCGGGTGATCGAGTGGCAACTCGAGGCTTTGTCCGCCTCGCCGTTTGTGGAAGGACTTTACTTGCTGGGTATCCGAGAGGGGGAGATCGCCCCATCGATTCCAGCTGAGTTCTTGCCCGTGAATCGCACGGACCCCTTCGAGAAGAAGCTTGCGACGGGATTGGGTTATTTGCGCCATCAGGGGAAAGAGAACGGCCTGATCGTTGTTAGCTCATCGGATGCACCGGCGATCAGGACATCGGCCGTGAACGAATTCCTTTCCCGGCTGAGTGGGCTGCCAGACTACGACTTCGTGCTGTCTCTCGTTCCGGAGGACATTGCCGAAGCCGTCTTCCCCAAGACCCGCCGGGTGGTGGCGCGATTCAACGACTGTGCCGTGTTCCCGGGCGAGCTATACGCTTTGAGCCCTCGCGCGATCGAGATCGGGCAGGAGGTGATCCGTGAACTGCATCGCCGCCGTCGGCTCATTGACCGGCACCGGGATCGGATCTCTCTGGGGCCCATGCTTCGCCTGCTTGCACGCCATCCGGTGGTCTGGTTCCTGATTTTTAAATATCTACTCGGAAGGGCGCGGCTTGCGGATGCCGAGCGGGCTTTTGCTCTTGCCTTTGACTGCAAAGCCAAGGGCGTTATCATGCCGGATGCGACGTTTGGTATGGACATCGATCTCCCCGGCGATCTCGAAAGGCTCGAGGCCTACATGGACGAGCGCGATGGCTAGGTCGACATCGGCACGCAGACTGGGGCGAATTCTCGCTCTCCTGAAAGATGAGATGACATGGGCGTGGTCTGCCCTGGAAGTGGCGCGTGCTTTGGAGCAAAGACATGCCCCCGCGCAGGCGTCGGGGCTTTCAGCCTTCATCCATCGTGCCGCGCGGCAGGAGGCCATCCTGGCCGCCTCGCGGCTGATCTCCAGCGACCAAGAATCGGTCACCCTTCATTACCTCATGGATCACGTGCGCCACCATCCGCAGATCTTTCGGGGAGCTTCGCCCGGCGAACTCGATCGGCTTCTTGCGCGATGGGATCAGGATTGGCTCGAGTGGCGCGAGTTTGCCACACGGCTACGCGCCTATCGCGATCGTCGGCTGGCCCATTTGGATCGCAAGGCGCTGAACGAACCTGAAGCATTCTCTAGCATCGAGATCAGCCTTGAAGACCTCTCAGGATTACTGGAGTTCGTCCAAGATCAGGTGGGCGCCATCTACGGGCTATATCACAGCAAAACGCTTAATTGTCAACTGCTGCGTGAGGAGATCGGACGAGCGGCGCGACGCCTTGCGGCGGATCTCCATACGCGAGACTTATGACAACCTGTTGCAGCTCGAGTCATCAGCCTTTGAGTAGATAACGATCATGCCTGGAGGAATGCTATGGAATGCAAGAAGGACAAGAATCTGGCTGACTGTCCCTGCACATACGAACCCTGTGCTCGCAAGGGACTATGCTGCGAGTGTCTGCAATATCACTTGAGTCACAACGAGCTGCCGGGCTGCGCCTTTCCGGCAGATGCGGAGCGCACCTATGACCGATCCTTCGAACACTTCGCCCGGCTGGTCCAAGCGGGGAGTCTCTAGCTGGACCTGTCCGGTCGGGCACCCAGCGGAAATACTTCCTTGAGATCTCTGGCAAGGAGAGAAACGATGGAGCAGATGGCGAAAGAACTTGCCGAGCGGGCCAGGATCCCGGAAGGTACCGCCGAGAAGGCGGTCGAAGTCCTGATGGAAATCCTCAAGGAGCGGCTGCCGGACGCGCTCTACGAGCAGATCGAGAAGGCGCTGAGTGGGGAGCTGGACATAGGAGACTTGGCCAAGCGTTTCAGCAGTCTCTTGGGCAGCTAGTTCCTTTTGGAGGCTCGTCGATATCGCGCTGAGTTCGCGCCCATGGTCTCCATGGGCGCGCTGCATGCGCCCTCCGACCCGATTGCGCGAACGAGAAGGTCAGCTCCAGCTTGCGGCCGGCGATTATGTGACCTAAAGTATGAGAAGACCCAGGTGATCTTTCGACCGGAGCAAGCAGGGAGGCTGAGCATGAAAGAGGAGATGGATGGATGCGTCAAACCGGCCGCAGGGCCATTGGTCGAAGGTGAAGCAGCGCCTGATCTTCATTCACAGGAGGAAAAAGCCATGGTGCGCGCAACCGTGGGAAAGGAAGCCCCAGATTTCGAAGCCACCGCATATCTCCCAGGGGAGGGCTTCAAGAATGTCAAGCTCTCGGACTACAAGGGCAAATGGGTCGTTGTTTGCTTCTATCCGGGGGATTTCACCTTCGTTTGACCGACGGAATTGGCGGCAGTTGCCGCCGAGTATGAGACCTTCCAATCGCTGGGCGTGGAAGTGCTCTCAATCAGCACGGATAGCCGTTTCACGCACAAGATTTGGAACGAGATCGAGCTTTCGAAGATGGTGGATGGCGGAATCCCCTTCCCAATGCTTTCCGATCAGGGCGGCCGCATCGGAAGCGTCTACGGCGTCTATGACGAGGATGCCGGCGTGGATATCCGCGGCCGCTTCCTTATCGATCCCGATGGGGTCATCCAGGCCATGGAGGTCTTGACGCCCCCTGTAGGACGCAACCCCAAAGAGCTTATCCGGCAAATCCAAGCCTTTCAGCTCGTTCGTGATTCGGGAGGAGCCGAGGCTACGCCCTCCGGCTGGTATCCCGGGGACGCCACTCTGAAGCCAGGGCCCGAGTTGGTCGGGCGTGTCTGGGAGGTCTGGAAGCCCTAGCTATTGAAGCTCGCAGGCGAGGCATATAACACGAGGCGGTCATAGGCACAATCATGCGCATAGCCATAGCCCCGGGCAGAGACAGGCTGAAAGGATGCATGAAGAAGCCGCACACATCGAGATTCACTTCTTAGCGGATTACACCATCCATGTGAGGCAGCTGGCTTCATGGATGGCCTCAGAGTGGGGGGGTGGGCATCCCGACGCTGAGCTTCGCTTCGAGCGGGAGCTCGCGCAGGCTTTGAACAGGGACCGGTTCCCCGCGGCCCTCATCGCCCTCAGCGATGGCCAGCCAGCGGGCTTGGCCATCCTCAAGCTCCGGGAGGTCGAAGGCTTGCCTGCCATGGAGCATTGGATGGGAGGGCTCTATGTAGCGCCGGCGTACCGCGGACGGGGCTTGGCGGCAGCGCTTATCCGGCATGCCGAACGTGCTGCCCGCAGGATGGGTGCCTCGAAGCTGCATCTCTACACGCGAAGCAAGCAAGCATTCTATGAGAGGTTGGGCTGGAGGCATGTCATGGTTTATCAAGTGGGTGCCCGGCCGGCCTCTATCATGGCCAGAGATCTGTAGTTATCCGCCCGGTGTGCATCCTGCAGCATAGATGGAGCTGCTCTATAATGCATCCAATATCAGCATTCTGGGAGGAGCACGATGGGCGAAAGCGTCTATAAGATCATTGAGCTGGTGGGTACGAGCGAAAAGTCTTGGGAGGACGCCGCCAGGGCGGCGATCAAGACGGCCTCGAAGTCGCTTCGAGATCTGCGGATCGCCGAAATCGTCGAGCTGGATATGCAGCTTGATGACGGTGAGGTCGTCGCCTACCGGGCGAAGGTCAAGGTCTCATTCAAGTACGAGGGCAGCGATTAGGCGAGAGAAGCCTCCTGCCCAAGAAGATCACGAATGCCTGAGACGCCATCGGACTGCAATGGCTCCGGAGGCTTGGGGCGCGCGGGCCTCGCGATAGTCGTTTAGAGCTAGGCTGGCCAAGATGCCAAGGCATGCTTGGCCGGCGTCCGGTCATGATGCTGTCCCGGCCCCCCAGCATATGTGTGGAGGTCGGGGGTAGACTCCGTTCGAGTTCGCTGGCAAATCATAGCAAGGAGAAAGGCATGGGTTCAGGAAAGCAAGATCAAGTACTGCCGCATTGGGATCTCTCCAATATCTATCCGGGGCTGGAGTCCCCCGAGTTTCAAGCGGCCTTTCAGGCTCTGGATCAGAAGATGGGGGAGCTGGACGTCTATATGGAGCAAGAGGGGATTCGCGCCGGTGAAGCGACAGCGCTGACGGCGCCGGATCTGGCGACCAAATTGCGCGGATTTCTAGAACGTGCCAATGATAGCCTGAATCTCCAGGCAACCCTTGACGCCTATATTACCGGCTTTGTGAGCACCGATAGCTTCAACACTCTCGCTAAGCGCCTGGCATCCGAGTTGGAGATGAAATCGCTGCGTTTGGAGCGATCCCTGATCTTGCTTAAAGGGTGGCTGCGAGCGGCCGTGCCAGACGAGTCTTGGCTTGACAAGGCGGCGGAATCCGACGAGCTGGTCCGGGAACATCTCTTCTTCCTGCACGAGACTTTCCGGCAGAGCCGCTACATGATGTCCGAGCCGGAGGAGACGCTGGCGTCCGAGCTAGCGCTCAGCGGAGGCAGAGCATGGGGTAAGCTGCAGCGGGTGGTCACCTCGCAGGTGACGGTTCCCTTTGAAGTGGAGGGTGAGATGCAGGAGCTCCCCATGCCCGCGTTGCAGAATATCGAAAGGTATCATCCCGATGAGGGAGTCCGGCGGGCGGCCTTCGAGGCCGAAATCGAGGCGTGGGAAGCCGTACGTGAGCCGTTGGCCGCCTGCATGAATGGCGTTAAGGGTCACGTCATAACCTTGGATAAGCGGCGCGGACGAGAGGACTCCCTGCATGCCTCGCTCGACCTTGCCCGCATCGACCGGGCCACGCTGGAGGCGATGCTGGGGGTTATGCGTGAGTCCTTCCCGATGTGGCGGCGATACTTCAAGGCCAAGGCCAAGCGTCTTGGCAAGGAGAGGCTCTCATGGTGGGACCGGGACGTGGTCCCGGTGCCGGAGGAGCGCCAGCGCCGCTTTGGCTTTGGTGAGGCGCGGCAATTCCTGGTGAGCAACTTCCGCCAATTCGACGACAAGCTCGCGGATTTCACCGAGCGGGCATTCGAGGGCGCCTGGATTGATGCGGAACCCCGGCGCGGCAAGGTAGGGGGCGCCTTTTGCATGCGGGTGCCGGCGGTGGAGGAATCACGGATCCTCTGCAATTTCGATGGCTCGCTGGACCAAGTTTCAACCATCGCCCATGAACTGGGACATGCTTTCCACAACGAATGCCTCCGGGGATTGACGATGCTTCAACGCCAGACGCCGATGACGCTGGCCGAAACGGCCTCCATTTTCAATGAGACGATTGTGGTTGAGGCCATGCTGGCCACAGCCGAATCGCGGGAGGAGGAATGGGCGATCCTGGAGACCTTTCTAAGTGGCGCCTCGCAGGTCATCGTGGATATATATTCCCGCTTCCTGTTTGAGCAGGAAGTTTTCGAGCGCAGGGAGGGCTCTGAGCTTTCCGCCGACGATTTTTGCGAGATCATGCTCCGGGCGCAGAAGGAGACCTACGGCGAGGGCCTCAACCCCGAGCATCTCCATCCCTACATGTGGGCCTGGAAGCCGCATTATTACAGTGTCAACCGCTCCTACTACAACTATCCATACGCCTTTGGATTGCTGTTCGGGCTGGGTCTATACGCTGAGTACCGCGAGCGCGGCCAGGAATTCATTCGGGACTACGTAGCACTGCTGCGGAGCACCGGCATGGGTATGGCTGCGGACCTAGCAGGCCGCTTTGGGATCGACTTGCGGGCGAAGGACTTCTGGCGCAAGAGCATGGATTTCATCGCCGGACGAGTCGAGCGGTACTGCGAAATGGTGGCTTGAGGAACGCGTCCATGGGCAACTCAGGGAACGTGGATGCACTGAGGCGTGCTGGCGGGCGCGGGCTCGCGCAGATCCGCGCCCTGCGGGCCGAGATGGGCTATCTACGCACTGCCGAGGGCTCCGTGCTCCTCTCACAAGGGGATACCCGCCTGCTCTGCGCCGCGACCATAGAGCGAAGCGTGCCCCCATGGATGCAGGCTCAGGGCATCCCTGGGGGATGGATCACGGCGGAGTATGCCATGTTGCCGCGGGCCACGCACCAAAGGACACCCCGTGAAGTTTACCGCCCAAAGGCGCGCTCCCAAGAGATCCGGCGGCTCATCGGTCGCAGCTTGCGGGCGGCCTTCCGGCTAGAGCTGCTGCCGCCCGTCACTTGCATCGTGGACTGTGATGTCATCCAGGCGGATGGCGGAACGCGCACGGCGGCGGTCACAGGTGGATATCTGGCCTTGCTACAGGCGCTGCACCCACTGTCTATGGAAGGAGACCTTCCGGCCAGCGCCCTGCTGCCCGCGGTTGCTGCGATCAGTGTTGGGGTGGTGTCAGGACAACCGCTCGTTGACTTAGACTATGCAGAGGATTCGCAGGCTGCGGCGGATGTGAACGTGGTGATGAACGCCGCCGGGGCCTTCATCGAGGTGCAGGGCACTGCCGAACGAGGGCCTCTGCCTAAGGCTCTGTTTCTCGAACTCCTGGCGCAAGCAGAAGGCGCCATTAGGACGTTGATCGAGTTTCAGCGCCAGACACTCGAGGATTGCGGGATAACGCTGACGGATGGTGTGTGGCTGGGCTGATATCCGCAGTTAATGGCGAGCAGCATTAAGCAAGAAACGGGCTGCCCGGCACGGGCAGCCCGTTCTGATCGGTGTATCGGGCTTAGAATTCTTCTTCTAGGTATTCTTCGTCGAAATCAAGCTCCTCGTCCTCCTCAAAGGCCCAATCGAGTTCGATTGGGGAGGTCTCTACGACCTCAAGGTAGGCCCCGCAGCTTGGGCATGTCACACGCTGGCCAAGCTTGGGGGCCTTTCCCAGACCTACTTCCGCGTCGCATTCTGGACAGAAACCCCTCGCCATCTTCCATACCTCCTTCGCGGGGTTTGGACTGTTCGCAGTGTACGGAAGATGCATTCAAGAGGTGTATAGAAAATGTGCAAGAGCTGTTACATCAGGGTCATAATTAGGCCAAAGATGTCTCAATCGTTGGGTGGTTCGAAGAGATATCCGACGCCAGGGACAGTGTGGATAAATTGGGGGTGGGCGGTGTCCGGTTCGATCTTGGCCCGCAGCCGGCTCACCAGGCCGCGGACAAGCTCTTTGCTGCCGGCCTCTCCATAGCCCCAGACTCGGTCGACGATGGTTTCGGTGGGCAGCACGTGACCGGGGTAGGACATGAGCAGGTGCAGCAGCCGGAACTCCAATGGGGTCAGGCGGACCGGAGGCCCCTCATCCCTTTGGACCGTGTGGTTGGCGGGGTTTAGACGCACCCGGCCAATTTCCAGAGTGGGAAGCGCCCATGCCACCGGGCTTCGTACTCTACGAAGCAATGCGGCGATGTATGCGCAAAGCAGGTTGGGATCGACTGGACTCCGGAGCACAAGATCCGCTCCGGCTCGCAGCAGCGCGGCCATGTCGCGGTCCCTCAGGTCCTCCCCGATAGCGAGTAGTGGAGCCTGGAAGCTGGACCGCAGTATCTGGATGACTGAGACGGCGGTGTGAACTTCCTCGAGCGAAAGGAGGATCAAATCCGGATGCTCGTTTTCCTCCAATTCATCGAGGCTGGGCGCGGCCGAGCGGAACCGAAGCCGCAGCCCGGCCTTGCGGGCCACATAGGCCAGGAAGTCTGCCATGGCGCTATCCGAGGAGAGGATCCAAGCCTGCATGGGCCGCCTCCAAAGAATCCAGGATCGTTCGCCTAAGGGATAGAGGTTGGGAGCAATGCTTGGCGCAAGAATTGGATGCCGAGGTACATCATGAAGGACCCCGTGAGAAGGATCAGGCCCCGGTAGCGGGACTGCGTGAGCCAAGAGCTGCCAGCATGTGCGGTCACCGAGAGTAACGTGTTCCACCCGAAGTCGGCACCGATGTGGCCGACGAAGAAAGCACCCATGGCCCAGATCCCGGCCGCTCGTGCCTGGGCGATGTAGGCGGCGGCCACGGTGACCCACCACGCGTACCAATAAGGATTCGAGATGGTGGTTGCCAGGCCGAGCAAGGATAGGGAGGCCGCATTGCGGCGGGGGGTGTCCTGTTCTGGAGTGGGCAGCCGCATGCGGTTGCGCCCAGCGGCCAGCACGTAGCTAGATCCCATGCCGAGAAGCATAAGGCCACCCGCGGAGCCGATGGCCCGCTGGATGAATGGGGTTGCCATGCCTGAGGCCAATCCAAGGCTAATCAGCACAAGCATGGCGAACTCCAGGAGGCTATGCCCGGCCGAGACCAGCGGGCCAACCCGCCATCCCTGGCACGGCGCCTCGGTGATGACCGCCGCCGACACAGGTCCAGGGGAGACGACAGCGCCCAGCGACATTAGGAATGAGAAACCCAAAACGGCTAAGAAGCCATGCGTCGGCACCGGAAGTCTCTCGCTTCAAGGAGACCATTGTAGCCCGAAAATGCCCGAGTGGAAGGCATGATCCCGGATAGCCAGACGTTGAAAGAGAGGTCTCGGCGGGGTTCCATTCCAACGCCGTCGCTGGCGGGGGGAACGGCAGGGATCAGGTTTTGACGAAGCGGCTCAAGTCTGGGAGGATCAGGTTCTCGGTTACGCCGCGCTGAAGCGCGCCACGATTGGCGGCTTCGAAATTCCGGTGGACTTCACGCAATGCGCGAACCTGCCACGCAGGTGGGTCCTGGGAGAACACCGCCAGGCTTAGCGTATAGGCGCCCGGGATGAGCAGGAGCGTCTCGCCGGTCTCGGTCTTGGTGGCGAACATCCTGCCATCGGAGGATGCTTCTGGGCCGACCCCGAAGGTGCCCAGCAGCCCCATGGCATCCTCGGCGGCCGGGGGCATCCTGCCATGTACGAAGATGCGGGCGCGGGTCTTGATGTCGTATAGGCCAACGCTGTAACAGGTGGCCTCGTTGAGCTGGAGCAGGAAGCGAGTCTTGCCTTCTTCCAGGACCACCTGCCAGCGGTCGCTGTCGGGATAGGTCTGACGCAGGCGGAGTGCGACCTCTCGCTGCTCCATATAGTGCCGGTAGATGGCTCGGTACTGGGAAGCGTTGATGCGCCCTTGCTGGAAATCCTGCTCGAGACGGGCGATCTTTTGATCCAGAATCTCCAGCCGGCGTTTGAGTTCCGGATCGTCGATTTGGTCGAGGCTGATCTCGTCGCTTGGAGGCAGAGCCGGGGCAGGTGCAACGGCAGGTTCTGCGGCCTGGGGTTGTTTGGATGCGGGCACCTCCGCTTCGGGCACGGCCTCTGCAGGGGTCTCTTCCTTCAGGAAGGGTGCAGCTTGGATGCCGCCGAGCTCATCGATTTTGCGCTGCTGTTCGCGCAGCAACTCGCGTACGGCCCGAAGCTGGCCGGCACTGATCATCCCATCGCAGAAGGCGAGCGCGGCCGAGTAGAAGCGCTCCTGGGCACGCTCAAGTCTCTCCAGGGCTTCCAAGTATTCTGAATCACGACTCGCCGAGGGTCCGGCGTTCGAGCGCTTTGCAGGCATATCAGTCTGCTGCTCACGCGTTCGCGCCTCGGCGGAAGCTCTAAGATCTCCCACCATACACCTGCATCATAACATGCCGCTCATCCAGCTTGGCACGGGAAAGATGTACCATCCCCTGCAAGCTCCCAATGTCCATTGTTCATCAGGGTATACTTGGCCCGTTCAGAACCATGCAACTCCTGTGCCGTCTGAGGGTATTTTACTCGTGAGGTGATCGAGGAGCCGCCATGCGAATACGACCCCTTTCTGCTCTTATGCTGGCCATTTCGCTCTCGCTCTGGGGCTGCAGCCAAGGACAGGAGACCTCGAGCCCCATGCGATCGCCCGAGCAGGTGCTGCAGACCGCCCAGGCTCGCGCCGAGGCCACGCGTCAGGCCACCTTCCAGACTCCGCCGCCCACACCGATTACGCCCTCACCGACTGTGACGCCGCAACCGCCCACGCCAACGCTTACCCCCACGCCTGGAGATGTCCTTGCAGTCCCTAGCTACAATGCCATCCTCCGCGCCGGGCCCGATGAAACCTACGGGCGTGTGGACCTCTTTCTCGTAGGTCAGCAGGCACTCGTGGTAGGCCGATATGAGAACATAGTGTCAGGAACCTGGTGGTTGCTTGAGCGCCAAGGGGAAGGGCAGGATGGATGGGTGTGGGGTGGCGCGGTTACGCTCCAAGGCGACCCTTCTTCCATCCCTGAGTTGCCGCTCCCTCCGCGATAAATGCTCAACATAAGTTAAAGCGGCGGTCCCATCGCAGAACCGCCGCTGCGTTCTTCACGAGTGCATGATCGCCGCTCAGCCGAATTGAATGTCTTGCGCGAGGGGAAGCTCCTCGGACCAGCTGATGGCATTCATCCATCGGCGCATATGGGCCTTCCAGGCGTCTGGCCCTGACTCGCGCCCGGCCCAGTTTCCTTCTTGCCCCCGAACGCGCCCCTGGTTTCTGCCGCAGAAGTGCCCATGTTGACATTAGCGATGCCGCAATCCGATCCTCGCTGCGACAGGAAGGCTTCTGCATTGCGGAGACTCTCGGTGAAGATGGCGCTGGAAAGGCCTTGGGGAATGTCGTGTTGGGGGCGGATGGCCTCGATGAGGCCATCATAAGCGAGAACGTACGGGCGCAAATCGCAAGGATTGGGGGGCAGGGGCTTGGTAAAGAAGGGAGAAGAGAAATCTGACTGCGCGCAGAAGGCCACGCAGCCAGATTTCATGGGTTAGCGGTGATGCAGGTGCTGTGCGGCGATGAAAGACAAGCCATGCTTGGTAAGAGCCTGCGCGGTGTTGTTTACCGCCTCCCACTTGTCGATGAAATTCAGCGTCAGCGCGTCCCAATCCCCTGATTCGATGATGTCCTGTTTATCACGGAAATACTCCAGGATGTCGGAAGGATGCTCGCGCTGGGAGTCGATCTCTGGCTCGCCACCCTCGTGCTTGGCAGAGATGTTTGCAACGTGATCGGCGATCTGGATAAGCTCATCGCGGCGGTTATAGGGCTGGCGAACGATTCCCTTGATGGTCTCGGTGATATGGTGTTCAAAGCGCACAACATCTTCGAATCCTAGATCGCGCCGGAATTGGGCTGTGAGCTCCATAGTGCGGTTGTTAATGGAATTGCTCCAGTTAAAACCAATCAGGGGCGAAGTGCCATCCTCACGACTGAAGAGCTTGGCGCCGATCAACGTCCATAGGGCTGCGTAGGGGTTGTCATTACCCATGAAGACCGAGATCTTGAATTCGATATCGACGCCCAGGCGGTGCAGCAGGTAGCCCAGCAGCACCGTGCCGGGGTTGACGTTCAAGACCTGACGGACTCCGTATTCAGTGTAGTAATAGAGGAATTCATCCAGCCATTTCAAGGCGTAGTCGTTTGGCTGCCCCACACCGCCGAAGTAGCCGGTGATGGTTTCCGGCCCGCCCAGATGGATGTTTGATCCATCTGTCCCCTTGGTGTCCAGCGTCTCGACCCAGCTGGCCCCGATGATCTGCATCGCAGCCGCCATCGCCGGTAAATCGCCGTCTTCTTCCTGTTCCTTCATCTTGCGCACGCGGATGAAGCGCCCCGGCATCAATTTCTTCTCAGCGATCGAGCGCTTTGCGATCTCGATCACCCAGGGGAAATACTGGCAGGCGCTGATCTCGAGCGTGACAGCGAAAGGTTCTTTGAAATTCTTGCCAGCTGCCGCGTCGCCGAGGATCTTCCGGCGGTAATCGGCCACCGAGATGAAGGCATTCTGCTCACGTTTCTCGATCAGCCAATCGAGATCCCCTAGATATTTGGGCCGTCGCTGCTGGATCCTCTCTCGCAGCACCTCGGGCCTGGAGGCCGCCTCGGCCTTGGCGTTGATCTCGGCCGGGGTCCCATATTTCGCCACCACTCCCAAGAATTCCTGGATGACCTCCATTTGTGGGTCCAGCAGGACCCGGTTGATATCTTCCAGACGGGAGGTGGGGATTTCTAGGAGTCCTTGAAGGCTGGTGTTCATGCCGTCTCTCCTTTTTTCCATGAGGGACCGCTGCTCATGTCTCGGCGTCCAGCATGCCCAGGAGCTCTTCGTACTCCTCGTCGGACATGCCAAACCAGTTCTCCGGCTGGGGGAAGGCCTTCTCTTGGACCTCCTGGACATACTGTTTGAGGCCGCTGAGGATCAGGCTTCCTGCGTCTGCGAAGACCTTCGCCATCTTGGGCTTGAACTTGGGATAGAGGCCGAACATGTCATGGTAGATGAGAAGCTGGCCATGTGCATGCGGGCCAGAGCCCAGGCTGATGTTGAAGCAGGTCTCCATGCGTTCCGTGATGAGCTTGCTCAGCCGGTCGGGTATCATCTCGAAAAGGATGGCGAAGACGCCAGCCTCCTCGAGAATCTTGGCATCCTCAAGGATGCGCTCCGCCTGCGCCGCCCCGCGGCCCTGGACCCGGAAACCCCCGAGTGCGCTCACGCTCTGGGGGGTCAGCCCCAAATGCCCCATGACCGGGATGCCCGCCGCTGCGATGCCTCGAATGCGGTCGATCATCTCCCGGCCGCCTTCCAGCTTGATGGCGTCGCAGCCCGCCTCGGCCATGAAGCGCCCAGCACTGCGGATGGCGGTCTCAACGCTGGGCTGGTAACTCATGTAGGGCATATCTCCGACGAGAAAGGCGCTGGGCGAGCCCCGGCGGACGGCCTGCGCATGGCGGATCATGTCGTCCATCGTGACCGGCAGCGTGGTGTCGTAACCGAGCATGGTCATGCCCAGGCTGTCGCCCACCAGGATGATATCCACGCCGGCCTGCTCCTGGAAGTATGCGGTCGGATAGTCGTAACATGTTAGCATTGTAATGGGTGTGCCCTCCTCGACCTTCTTGAAGAGCGTCCGGAGGGTGACCTTCTTGCGTTCGCTCATGCGAAGCCTCCTTCGATCGTCTGTCCCAGCGGCTGCCCAGGTATCGCTGACCTGGGCGCTCAGGGGCACGCGTCGATAGCTGAGCTCGGCGCCCCCTCTGGCGTCAAGCCCAGCTTGAGTCTAGGGCAACTCGCGGGGCGCCACAAGTTACGTAATTCTCAACTGGCGTGGACGTTCCCCATAATGGGTGACCATGGCAGGGATGAGCCCTGGGGGCGCCGCCGGCCGAAGCTGAGCGGCAGGCGATTACGTCTCTGGGGGCTCGGAGGAGGACGGTCCCGATACGATGCGGGTGCCACGCGTGCCCCCGATAAGCACATCTAACAGTGCGTCCGGCTCTTCAGCGGAAAAAATGCGGACTTCGGCTCCTGGGAGCCGTTCTGCGAGATCGAGCGAGATCTCGACCTTCGAAGCCATACCGCCGGTGACGTCAGCGCCCGGAGGCGCGTCGAAGTGCATGGCGGTGAAATCCCGCCGTGTGAGTATTTCGTAGATCTCGGCTGGTCGGCTGCCTGGCCGTAGGACACCTAAGGCGCTCCCAGCCAGCAGCACTCGGCGTGGACGGAGCCTCCCCGCCAGGTATGCGAATACCTGCTCAGTGGAGACAATCACCGCCCCCCACTCATCATCGAACACGACATCCCCCATCGTTATAGGCAGCAACCCAGATTCGAGCGACCGCTGGATCGGCGCATGGGCCATGGAAATCAGCCTGCCACCTTCTGCCAGCGCAGAGACGGAGGGCGGGTAAGAGATCGCAGGCAGGCCTTCCCGCCAGAGGGCTTTCAGGACCAGCATATGAAGGCGGTGTGCGGCGCGCCAGATTTCGGCGTACTCCCCCCAAGCTCCCAGGGTTGGTTTGTCTTGGTGAACGCCCAGCCGGGCGGCGGCGGCATGGCCGAAAGAACCTGAGCCATGGCCGATAAGCATCGTCAGGGGCTGCCGTTCCAGCGCGCGGCGGAGCTCCTGCGCCAGACGCGCGATTGTCTCGGGGCGCGGGGTTTCGGGCTCATCCTTCTGGGTGATCAGCGACCCGCCAAGTTTGAGGAAGATGAGATTATCCGGCGATGGTGGCATGTCGTACCCATTCTGCGCCATGGTCAAGAAGGGCGGCTTCAACCAGGGAGGCGGATTCCGGCAGCGTCAGGGCGACCATGATGCCCCCCTGTCCAGCACCGGAGAGCTTGGCGCCCAGGGCTCCCGCTTGGCGCGCCGCGTCGGTAAGGCGCTCAAGCTCTGGCAGGCTTACGCCCAGAGATTCCAGCAGCGATTGATTGGCATCCATCAGGCTTCCAATGCGCGCCAGTTCGCCTGCTTGCAGCGCTTCCAAGGCATCTCGGCTGATTTCTCCAATGGCATCGAAGAGGCGTTCGTATGTATCAGAATCCCGCTCCCATCGCTGGCGCAGGCCAAGCACGGCCTCGGATGTGGGCGTTGTGATCCCACTGTGGCCAAGAACCAGATGCAAAGATCTTCCCGGCCGGAACCTTCGCGGTATCTGGCCGCGAACGAAGTAGATGGGATTCTCCCAGGCGATGACCGTATTGTCGATGCCTGAGGGAGTCCCGTGATGCAAGCGCTCAACCTCGTATGCCAGATTGGATATCTGCTCGATTGTGAGGGCTTTGTCGAAATGCAGTGAGAGCCCTCGCAGGAGAGCCACCGTGATGGCGGCGCTGGAGCCCAGGCCGGCAGCCACGGGAATGCTGGACTCGATCGTGATTTCCAGGCCTTGATGCTCCGGCGCCCCGATTGTGTCCATTGCAAGCTGGATGGCCTTTGCGAGCGGGTCCTCAGCAGGAGCCTCCTCGAGGCGGTATTCATTTCCCAGATCGACCGCACGGATCAAAATCCCCTGCCGGCCGACATGCGGGGCGTCGGCCAGGCGCGCGGTGGCTGAGAGGCCCTGCAAAGGAGCGGCAATGGCCGGGCGTCCATAGACGACGGCATGTTCGCCGAAAAGGATCAGCTTGGCACAAGCCTGAGCTTCGGTCATCTCCCAAGATAGAGGATGGCGACGACGCTTGCTCCCCAAAGGAGGACGGTGAGCATGAGTGGCCTGTCGGTCAGGGCCAGTTCTTCGGGCGCGCCGCCGGCTCCCTCGACATGAATGAGGTAGAGGTAGCGGAAGATCCCGTAGATGACGAAGGGGATGGTAAGCATCATGGCGTGGTTGGCCGGCAAGTTCTCGGCAGAGAAGGTATAGAGCGAGTAGGCCACGATGGTCGTGCTGGAAACGATGGCCAGAAGCTGGTCTACAAACGAGACGGTGTAGCCCTCCAAGACCCGCCGGTGAGCGTTGGCATTCTCGGCAAGCAGGATCATTTCAGCCCGGCGCTTTCCCAGTCCCATGAAGAGCGCCAGCAATGTCACGCAAACATACATCCAGGGCGAAAAGCGTTGCACTGTGATGAGCGCCACACCAGCGCCCACGCGCAGCACAAAGAAGCTGGCCAGAGTGAGCACATCGATGATGGCGTAGTGCTTGAGAAAGAGCGAATAGAACAGGTTTAGCACCATATAGCCGAGCAGGATGACCCCAAAAGAGGTCGCGAGGCTGAAACCCAGGAGCGTTGCCAATAGGAAGAAGACCACGGCTGCCACCGCGGCGACGTTCTTGGGGAGCCTTCCCGAAGCAATGGGTCGGCTGCGTTTCCGGGGATGCTGCCGGTCTTGCTCCAAATCGGCGAGGTCGTTCATCAGATAGACCGCCCCCGCGCCCAGACAAAGCAGCAGGAAGCCCGCCAGCGTCTTCATGAACGGTTGGGGTTGGAAGAGCTGTTGATCGAAGACCAGCGCGGCGAAGATGATGCCGTTCTTGATCCATTGCTTTGGCCGCATGGCCTGCAGCAGAGCTTTCATCATGCCGGGCATGATAACAGCGACCTCCTGGGTGGGCAAGCCAGGCGGATGCATGCGGCATGCCATGCTGGAGGTTAGCGTGTACAATCTCATCCGTGCCTGGCAAGAGAAGGGCGGATTTGTTACTCGTGGAACGGGGGCTGGCCGAAAGCCGCGCCCAGGCTCAGCGTTTGATCATGGCTGGGCAAGTGCGGGCCGGCGGGGAGATCATCCACAAGCCCTCGGATCTGGTGGAAACGAGCACCAGCCTCGAAGTCCGTGGCGGTCCTCGCTTTGTTTCGCGTGGGGGCGAAAAGCTTGCCGCGGCGCTAGCCGCCTTCCAGCCGGCCGTCGCTGGGGCGGTATGCGCCGATGTGGGTGCCTCCACCGGGGGATTCACCGACTGCCTGCTCCAGTATGGTGCCGCCAAGGTCTATGCCATCGACGTGGGCAAAGGCCAGTTGCATTGGCGGCTTCGGAAGGACCCGCGGGTCGTAGTCATGGAGGGCGTGAACGCCCGCTACCTGGCCGGGCTTCCGGAACCTGTCCAGATCGTGACAGTGGATGCAGCCTTCATCTCCCTGCGGTTGCTGCTGCCCAGGATTGTGTCCTGGTTGGAGCCCCATGCAGAGGTGATTGCCCTCGTGAAGCCGCAGTTCGAGGTGGGGCGGCAGTCGGTTGGCAAGGGGGGCGTCGTACGGGATGCCGGCCTGCATCGAGAGGCCGTCGTGAGCGTGGCGCAAGCGGCGCGGAAGCTGGCGCTGGGGCCTGTGGGGCTGATCCGCTCGCCGATCACGGGCCCGAAGGGCAATATCGAGTTCCTGTTGCACCTCCGTCTCGGGGATCCCTGCATCGACATGAATGAACTAATCGGGGACATCTTCCCACCGGCTGAAGAATAACGCTGTCTTGGGTATACTTGGCCCGTCATGCAACCCGTCATCGAGCTTGAGTTCCGCCTAAAAACATGGCGCCAATCGGCGGCCTGGAAGCTTGCCCGCCCGGCTGGCTCTGCAGAGGTTTGGTCTTGAAGAGCAGGCGATCACGCACTCTGACTGGGGTCTTTCTGGGATTCCTCATCAGCGCCGTTGCTCTGGCGCTCTTGCTGCGCTGGTCGGGGTGGGGGCCGCTCTGGGCCACGCTCCGGCAAGTCGACCTGCGATACTTGCTGGCGGGGGCTCTGGTCTTCCTGGCTTCGATGCTGGCCAGGGCACGAGCATGGCAGCTCATCCTGAAGAAGGAATTCGGCATCTGGCGGGTGCTCGCGGCGCTGAACGAGGGCTACCTGCTCAATAACATTCTGCCATGGCGGATGGGCGAGTTGGGCAGAGCGATACTGTTGGGGCGTCGGCCCGGCGGATCGGTTATGAGAGTGCTCTCATCAATCTTGGTTGAGAGGCTCTATGATGTCTTCCTGGCCTTGAGCCTTCTGATCGCATTGTTGCCTGAAGCGGCGGGCCTTCCAAGCGCCCTCCGCAGTGCTGCGATGGTGACACTCTTGCTGGCGGGGAGCGCCACGGTTATCTACGTCATCCTGCGGAACCCCACCTGGTTGCGGGACCTAATCGGGCGGCTGCCAGGCACAGGCTGGGAACCACGCTGGCAGCGTCTGCGGGAAGGGCTGACGGCGCTTTCCGACCGCCGGCTCTTTCTGGGCAGCCTGCTCTGGCTGGTGGTCAGCTGGGCTCTGGCGGGTTTGGAATATTGGCTTGTGCTGCGCTCCATCATTCCCGGCGCCCAATTGCGCTGGGCCTATTTCATGCTTACGGTCACACTACTGGGTGTAGCCGTGCCCTCCTCCCCCGGCTACCTTGGAGTCTTCGAGGCCGCTGGCGTGCTGGCGCTATCTGTCTTCGCGGTCCCCCAGGCGCAAGCGCTTGCTGCGACTTTGCTTCTGCATGGGATGGTCTACCTTGCCAGCACCACCTTTGGCTTGATCGCCCTGAGCAGTGAGGGGGCGACAGTCACAGGCCTATACGCCGAGATACAATCCTGGCTGGCCTCCCCCGAAGGGGATCAGGCGGTGTGAATGCGGATCCTCAATAGCCTCTACTATTACCGGCCGCACTATTCCGGCCTGACGGTTTACACAGAAAGGCTCGCCAGAGGTTTGGCACGGCGGGGCCATCAGGTCACGGTGCTCACCTCGCGCTATGATCGCAGCCTGCCGGGGCTGGAGCGGCTGGATGGAGTGCAAGTATACCGTCTCCCGGTGGCGCTGCGGGTCAGTAAAGGCCCGATCATGCCAACTCTGCCGTTTTGGGCGGGACGGATGATTCCGCGACATGACATCGTTCACCTGCATGTACCCCAGCTCGACGCGGCCCACGTGGCGCTCATGGCGAAGGCGATGGGGAAGCCGGTCGTACTCACCTATCATTGTGATCTTCGCCTGCCGTCATCGATCTTGAACCGGGTGGCCAACCTGCTCTCGTCTTGGGCCAACCGCGTTTCCGTTGCAGCTGCGGACGTGGTGGTTGCTAATGCCATGGACTACGCCGAAGCGTCCGCAACACTACGGCGCCATCTCGACAAGGTCGTAGTCATCCCGCCGCCCATCGAACTCCCGGCCGTTTCTGGGGAACAGGTGCAAGGATTGCGCGAACGGTTGGGGCTCACGGGCAAGGGTCCGCTTATTGGCATGGCCGCCCGCCTTGCGACAGAAAAGGGGGCAGAGTTTCTGGCTCAGGCGCTGCCCAGGATCTTAGAGCGGTACCCTGAAGCATGTGTGCTATATGTGGGCCAATATGAGGACGTTCTAGGGGAGCAGGATTACGGCCGCAGAATTGCCCCCCTGATCCAAGCTCTGGGCGATCATTGGAGGTTCCTGGGCATCCTCGATCCGGATGATCTGGCAGCCTTCTTTGCAGCCTGTGATGTGACCGTCCTTCCCAGTCTGAACAGCACGGAAAGCTTCGGGATGGTGCAGGTCGAGTCGATGCTCTGCGGGACCCCGGTTGTTGCCAGCGATCTGCCGGGTGTGCGCTACCCGACACAAGCGACGGGCATGGGCCTGACGGTGCCGCCAGCGGATGCGGAAGAACTTGCTGAGGGGGTCCTTACGGTGCTCTCAGAGCCAGCCCGCTTCAGCCGGCCGCGGGAGGACATCCGGGCCCATTTCGGCACGGAGGCCGTCGCGGACCGCTATGAGAAGCTCTTTGAAGAAATCCTGAAAGGCAAAGCCTGAGATACACCATGGCCGAGAAAGATTTTCTATGGATGCACCTGCGCGCCTTGCCATACTTCCGGGCGCTGCTGCGCTCGATCGAGGCACGCTTCTACCAGGAACTGGACTTGCCGTCGCCAATCCTCGACCTCGGCTGCGGGGATGGGCATTTTGCCTCTGTGGCACTCGAACAGCCGGTGGATATCGGCGTTGATCCCGATCAAGCTTCCCTGCGGGAGGCGCAAGCCAGAGGCTGCTATCGAACCCTGGTCCGCGCGGATGGCGCCCGGCTGCCACTGCCAGACGCCGTGATTGGCTCGGCATTCAGCAACTCCGTGTTGGAGCATATTCCGCATCTAGAAGAGGTGCTCGCCGAACTCGGACGGGTGCTCAAACCGGGCGCACCGCTGGTCTTCACGGTCCCGAATCCAGGCTACCGGCATGATCTGAGCCTGCCGGCCTGGCTTCAGCGGATCGGGCTCCCTGGCCTGGCGCAGGCCTATGCAGATTGGTTCATGCGCATGTCCCGCACGATTCACCTCTATGAGGAGAAGGGCTGGGAGGCGCGGCTGGACCATGCCGGCTTCGAGATTGAGACCACTTTCCGCTACTTCTCGCCGGCAGCGCTGCATGCACTGGAATGGGGACATTACTTTGGCTCGCCCTGTCTCTTACCGCGTGCTCTCAGCGGGCGGTGGATCCTGGCACCCTATCGATGGAATCTCTGGTTGACGGAAGCCCTCGTGCGACGTTACTATGAGGAACCTCCCGTGGAGCAAGGGACTTATAGCTTTTACCTGGCCCGCAAGAGATGAGCGATACAGATCCGCACGACCGTCAGCGAACCTTCGACACCCCCGCCGTGGCCGAGCCCACCATCTGGGACTGGGTGAAATCCTGGCTGCGCGGCCGGCCGCTGCCCCTGCCGGGGCCGGCGGAAGAGGCCGCGCCTGCTGAGTCTGCCGCTGAAATGGAGCCCGCCCCGGCAGAATTTGAGGTGCTGCCCGGAAGCGGCGCGAGAGAGCCGCGCCTCAGCGCGGCCCAATTGCGGCTTCCGATGGCGCTCTTCCTCGCGTTCACGGCCCAATTGGGCTTGGAGCGGAGGCTGGGCAGCGCGGGCTGGAGCCTGCTGCTCTACTTGGCGGCTGCCGCACTCGTGGCCTGGGCAATGTGGGAGCAGGACTTTGAGCTCCCGGGGCCGCTGGTGCGCCCGTCGGCGATTGGGCCCTTCACCTACCGCCCGGCGTTCCTGGCGCTGGCTGTGGTCACTTTTGGACTGACCTACTTGACCTCGGGAGACAACCTCTTCGACGGCATCACCGTCACGCTGTGGTTTGTGTCGATTGTGGCGATCCTGTATGCCTTTTGGGAGGGGGAACTTCCTCACCGGGCGATGTGGCGAAAGGTGCGCGCGCTGCGCTGGGGCGCGGCCTGGCGGCTGGAGATTTCGACCTGGACATGGCTGGTTCTGGCGGTCTTGGCGGTGAGCACGTACTTGCGCGTCGCCCGGCTGGCAGAGGTGCCGCCGGAGATGGTAAGCGACCACGCCGAGAAGCTCCTGGACGTGGTCGATGTCCTCAACGGCACCCGCAGGATCTTCTTCCCCCGCAATACGGGGCGGGAGGCGCTGCAGTTCTACATGGCCGCGGCCACGGCCAAATGGCTGGGCACGGGCATATCCCATCTGACGCTTAAGATTGGCACCGTTGCGGCGGGGCTCATCACTCTGCCCTTCATTTACCTGCTGGGCCGCGAAATCGCTGGCCGGGAGACAGGGCTGGCGGCGATGGCCCTGGCCGGCATAGGATACTGGCCGAATGTCATCAGCCGGGTGGGGCTTCGCTTTCCGCTGTATCCGCTTTTCGTAGCGCCAGCCTTCTACCTGCTTGTGCGGGGGCTCCGCCGCGGTGAACGAAATACGCTGCTGCTCTGCGGCTTGACCGTGGGTGCAGGGCTGCATGGCTATTCGCCGACCCGCGTGCTGCCGCTGGTGATTGCCTTCGGCGCGGCGCTATGGCTGATGCATGGCCCTTCCAAGGGCCGCAGGCTGCAAGTTCTGACCTGGCTGGTGACCGCCGGCTTGGTGGGGCTGGTTGTCCTGGCCCCGCTCTTGCGCATAGCCATCGATAACCCGGAATTGGTCAACTATCGTATGGCCACGCGGATGGGGAGTGCCGAGCGGCCGCTTCCCGGGCCGGCCTGGCAGATCTTCCTCAAGAATGCGGCCAAGGCACTGGCTATGTTCGCCTGGGACAACGGGGAGGTCTGGGTCAATTCAATCCCGCACCGACCGGCTTTGGATTGGATCACCGGTGGGCTCTTCCACATGGGGTTGGTCCTGCTGGCAGTGCGCTACGCGCGCAAGCGCCGATGGGAAGACCTCTTTCTCGTGCTTTCCATCCCATTGCTGCAACTGCCCTCGACGCTCTCTCTGGCTTTTCCATCGGAGAACCCGGCCACGAACCGGGCCGCCGGTGCCATCGTGCCGGTATTCCTGGCGGCCGGTCTTGCCATGGCTAGTATTCCATCCTGGGCCCGGAAGAGCGTGACGGGACCCAGATCTCGTCTCTACGGCGGTGCGTTGGCCCTGGCGATCTTTGCACTGGCGGCACGAGCGAATTACCGGCTGGTGTTTGTGGAGTATCAGAATCTCTACCGCCTTTCTGCCTGGAATACCAGCGACGCAGGTGCCGTGATCCGGGGTTTCGCGACCTCCATAGGCAGCTTCGATACCGCTCATGTCGTGGCCTACCCCCATTGGATGGACACTCGCCTTGTGGCGATGAATGCCGGTGTCCCAACCCGCGATTATGCCATCTCGTCCGACCAATTTGGCGCGCTGCATGAGGAGACTCGGCCGCAATTGCTCTTGCTCCATCCTGAGGATTTGGATTCGCTGGCCGCGCTGCGAGATCTCTTCCCGCAGGGTTACGCAACCCGCTGGGCCAGCAGGCTGCCATCGAAGGATTTCGTGATCTTCTTCATCCCGCCGTCCCAAGCCCTTGGCGGCGATGCGAACCAGGGTGCCGGCTCATGATGCCCGAAGCTCCAGCAGCGACCCCAAAGAGCCCAGAGACCCCGCCGAGCGGGAAGCGGACGTGGGCGGGATTCCGGGGGCAAGTCCTCTTGCTCTTGATCCTTGCCCTTGGGGGCTATTTGCGCTTTGTGGGCATCAACTGGGATGAACACACCCACCTCCATCCTGATGAGCGCTTCCTGACTCTCGTCGAAACCTCGATTCAAATCCCTAAGGGGTTGGGTGAGTATTTCGACACCGATCACTCCCCGCTCAATCCCCACAATGCCGGGCATACCTTCTTCGTCTATGGAACCTTCCCGATATTCCTGGTTCGCTATCTGGGGGAGTGGCTGGGAAAGACTGGATACGATGAGATTCACTTGGTTGGGCGGGCTGCATCGGCAGCCTTCGATTTAGTCTCGATCCTTCTGATCTACCTGATTGGCCGCCGTCTGCATAGCGAGAGGGTTGGGCTGCTCGCCGCACTTCTGACGGCGCTCTCGGTGCTGCTCATTCAGCACGCCCATTTCTTCGTTGTTGATCCCGTTGCGAACACCTTCATGCTGGCAGGCATCTACTTCGCCGTGCGCGCCATGGACACCGGCGATCTGCGTGATTTCCTTCTGTTCGGTGTCGCGCTCGGCCTAGCCGTGGCTTCGAAGATCAGCGCCGCGCCATTGGCGGCGACATTGGCGCTGGCCGCAGGCATCCGCGTCTGGCAAGCGGACCCGCAGGACCGTGAGGCTCAGATCCTTCGCTTGGGTGCCTACCTGGTTGCGGCGGCGCTGGTCTCTTTGGTGGTCTTCCGCATCTTTCAGCCCTATACTTTCACCGGCCCGTCCTTCTGGAATGTGAAACCAAATCCGCGCTGGCTGGCCAACATGGCCGAGATCCGGGAACAGCAGCGCGGCAATACGGACGCGCCCTTTGCCTTACAGTGGGCCGACCGGGAGCCAGTCTGGTTCTCTTTCAAGAACATGCTGCTCTGGGGCCTGGGCCTTCCCCTTGGCTTGGCGGCCTGGTTTGGCTGGGGATGGGCGCTGATCGAGAGCCTGCGTGGGCGCTGGCAGCGGCACTTGCTGCCGGTGGCCTGGACGGGCGCGTTCTTCTTGTGGCAATCGATCGGCTTCACAAAGGCCATGCGCTATCAGCTTCCCATCTACCCCATGCTGGCGATGTTCGCCGCCTGGGGGTTATGGGAGGGATGGAAGCGGAGCAGGGACCTGCCGGGGCGTGCAGGGATCTGGGCTCCGCGGGCGGTGGCGGCAGCCGGCCTGCTCGTCGTCGGCCTGACGGCGGCGTGGGCGTTTGCCTTTCACTCGATCTATAGGCAGCCATTTTCCAGGGCCGAGGCCTCGCGCTGGATCTACCGGCATATACCTGGCGTGGTAAACCTGGTCATCGATGTCGGGGATGATGAGTATCTCGAAGTCATCCCCATGCCACAGGATTTCATCCTGCATCCTGAGGCGGTGCACATCGTCGAGATTACGACGGATCTAACCGGCGAGGTGCGCGAAATATGGATCCCCTATGCCCAGGCGCCCCATCCGCCGGGTGGGGAGGCCGAGCTGGAGGTGACTCTAACCTCCGAGCCGGATTCGGGCGATCTCTACGCCCGCGTCGCCGGGCACAGGATGCTTGGGGCAGGGCAAGAAACCGAGTTCCGGATGCAACTGGCGACGCCGCTCCCTGTCGATCCCGAACGACGGCTCTTCTTGAATCTGAAGAACCAGGGTGGTACCGCCATCGCCATGCGCGGCTCCGTGCTGGTGCACGAGACGAGTTGGGACGATGGCATGCCATGGGGGCTTGAGGGCCGCAACCTGAATGGCCGTTACGAAGTGCGCAATCTTGAACTGTATTGGCATGATGATCAGGATGACGACCAGAACAGCGTTCCGGATAAGATCGAGCGCATCGCAGCCTCGCTGGAGCAGGGCGAATATCTGATCATTTCCTCCAACCGGCAATACGGGACCATTCCGCGCGTGACCATCCGCTATCCGCTGACGACTGCCTACTACCGCGCGTTGTTTGGCTGCCCAGAGCCGCAACCTGTTCTGGTTTGTGGAGCGCGCCTGGAAGTCGGAGAACATCAAGGTCAGCTCGGATATGCGCTCTTCCAGGTCTTTGAAAGCCACCCTAGCCTGGGCTCCCTGGAAATCAACGATCAATTCGCCGAGGAGGCCTTCACGGTCTACGATCACCCCAAGGTGTTGATCTTCCGCAAGCAGCCCGACTTTAGGCGCGAACGAGTGGAAGCGATCATCGGGCAGGTCGATGTGAGCCGCGTGCAGCACGTACTGCCGAAGGACGCCGGCGGTCCGGCCCCGAAGGACTTGATGTTGCCCGAGGCCCGCTGGCAGCAGCAGCAGGCGGCTGGCACATGGTCGGCGCTGTTCGATCCGGCAAGCTGGATCCACCGCACCACGGCAGTCACGGTGGTGGCCTGGTGGCTTGCAATTGGGTTGCTGGGGCTCTTGATGTTCCCCATCAACCGGCTTATCTTCCGCGGCTTCCATGACCAGGGCTATGCCCTCTCACGCCTGATGGGGCTGCTGCTTTTCGCATGGTTCGCCTGGATGGCGGGCAGCCTGGGAATCGGCGTAGGTCGGGGAACCCTGTGGGCGATTCTGGCTTTCCTTGCCATCCTTTCGGGGAGCTTGGCATGGAGCGACCGGCGAGACCTCGCGGCCTTCTTCCGATCGCGTTGGAGGGAGGTTCTCTGGATCGAGGCCTTTGCGCTGGCGTTCTTCCTGCTCGATTTGGCCATTCGCTTCGGAAACCCTGATCTGTGGCACCCGGCGAAGGGCGGGGAGAAGCCGATGGATTTCTCCTACCTGAACGCGGTTCTCAAGAGCAGAACCTTCCCGCCCTACGATCCCTGGTTTGCCGGAGGATACATCAACTACTACTACTATGGATTTGTCCTGGTAGGGATGCCGGTCAAGCTCCTTGGCATCGTGCCCTATACAGCCTACAACCTGATCCTTCCTACCTGGCTCGCCTTGCTCGCGCTCAGCGGCTACAGCGTGGCATACCATCTGGTGGCCGCCGTGCCCGACCGCATCGGAGTCCGACTGAGACCCAGCCCGCGGCTGGCCGGCGTAGTGGCTTCGATCCTCTTGGTGGTTCTGGGGAATCTGGGTACGCTGCGAATGTTCTATGATGGGTTCAAGCGCATCGGCACGCCTCCGGGCCAGGAGCAGGGGCGGCTTCTGGTGGGCGCAGCGCACGCTGCGCGCGGCCTTGCCCGGTATGTGACGTTTCAGGAGCAGCAGCTTTACCCTCTCGACCAGTGGTATTGGAACCCCAGCCGGGCAATCACACCGGGAGAGGGCGAGGCGGGGCCCATCACCGAGTTTCCCTTCTTCACCTTCCTGTATGGCGATCTGCATGCACACATGATCAGCCGTCCGCTGACGGTTCTTTCGCTGGCGTGGGGGCTTGCCTGGATCCTTTGGATGCGAAGAGGCGGCGGTCGGCTCGTGCTGCAAATACTCTTCCTCGGAGTGGGCGGTCTCATCCTGGGCTCCCTGCGTCCCACCAATACCTGGGATTTTCCGGTCTACTGGGGACTGGGCGCGGTGGCTGTAGCCTATGGGGTGTGGGAAAGGCGGCGCTCATTCGAACCCCGCCAACTGATGGAGATGGTGCTCTCGGCCGCCCTGCTTCTGGGGATGGCCCAGATCCTCTATCAACCCTACCATCATTGGTATGGCCTGGGATATGAGAGCGCGCGCCTATGGGAAGGCTCACGGACCCCATTGCTCGATTATTTCACCGTGCATGGTGTCTTCATCTTCTTGATCGTGGCCTGGATGGCTTGGGAGAGCTATGCCTGGATGGCAACCACGCCGCTCTCCGCGCTGGCCAAATTGCGCCCCTACGCAGGATGGATTGGGGTATTCTTCCTGCTGCTGGTGGCGGCAACTGCGGGCCTCGTGGGGCTGGGCTACCGTGTGGGATTGGTTGTGTTGCCCTTGACGGCCTGGGCGGGAGTTCTCCTCCTGAGGCCGGGCATGCCGTTAGGCAAGCGGGCCGCGCTGGTGTTTGCCGGGATCGGATTGCTCTTGACGTTGCTGGTTGAGGTGGTGGTGCTCGAGGGCGACATCAGCCGGATGAATACCGTCTTCAAGTTCTACCTTCAGGTATGGGAACTCTTCAGCCTGGCGGCGGGTGCGGCGCTTGCGTGGAGCTATGCTACGCTCGAAGTATGGCACCCGTTGCCCCGCCGTGTGTGGCTAGCCATGGCAGGTTTGCTGCTGTTTGGTGCCGCGCTCTATCCCATGACAGCCTCCTTCGCCAAGATCGAGGACCGCATGGAACCCATGGCGCCCAAAACGCTGGACGGCATGCTCTTCATGCGATACGTCGATCGATACGGTGAGATCGGCGAGCCCTTTACCCTGAGGGAGGACTATGCCGCCATCCGCTGGATGCAGGACAATATTGAAGGCACTCCCGTGATTGTGGAGGCCAATGTGCCCGAGTACCGCTGGGGCACGCGCTATACAATCTATACCGGCTTGCCCGGCGTGCTCGGATGGCGTTGGCACCAGTTCCAGCAACGGGTGGCCGCCGATGGAAACCAGGTGGATAGCCGGCTTTTCGACATCACCCGTTTCTACCTGACCCAGTCGAGAGAAGACGCCTGGGAGTTCCTCGAAAAATATGGGGTCCGCTATATCGTCCTCGGCCAGCTTGAGAAGGCATACTATGAAGCCATCTGGCCCTGCTTCCCGGCACAGAATGCATCGGGCGTGACCTGCAATCTGAGAGGCTGGCCCTTGGGGATGCCGACCATCTATGAGCACGTGCCCGCGGAGGCTTGCGAGCCCTTGCAGGACGACGACCCGGCAGGCGGCCTGCGCTGCCCCACAAGAGGGCTGGAAAAGTTCACGGCGATGGTTGCCGATGGCGATCTGAAGGTGGTTTTCCAGCAAGGGGGGACGATGATCCTGGAGGTCGTTCGGCCATGATGACCGTCCTGGCTTGGTGGCTGATCAGCCTGATCTTGGCGGCGCTGGCCTGGCCGATCGCCTGGCGCCTGCTAGGCCGGCTTCCGGATCGGGGTTCCGGTATGG
>Ga0190334_1000188_pt1 | contig 32156 bp, 31 predicted proteins | sample 48720478_MG_FD_161270 | JGI IMG/M metagenome (GOLD analysis project Ga0190334, IMG submission 161270) | Hydrothermal vent sediment bacterial communities from Southern Trench, Guaymas Basin, Mexico - 4872-04-7-8_MG | ecosystem: Environmental > Aquatic > Marine > Hydrothermal vents > Sediment ... | reverse complement strand
GACCATTGCTCACAATCACCTTCTTCCCGTGTCGGAAGTGGCCGAAAGTCTTCAGAAAATACCGGTTATAAAAAGCGTGAAGCACATCAATCTGGGTCTGACTGAAGAAATGACCGGCGACATAACCCCCGATCTGGTCATTGCTTATCTGCAGCCTGATAAAATTACCGGTTTCACGATACGGCTGGCACGGAAAGGGATCGTTTTGAACATCCGGCCCTTTTTTCTGCTGTCGGTTTGCGGAAGCGTGGCAGCTGCCTGTTTTACTGAGCAAGCGGCATGCCTTTCATTCGGATGTCAGGATTCGAGAAAGTTCGGAGGATTGCATGACGACGAGGTGGTGCTGGGCATGCCCTGGCAAATGGCCCTCGAGCTGGTGGAACCCGAAGAAAGCGAAATGGGGAATGTGACGAAACATGATGAAGGAGGATACCCTAAATAAGATAATATGTGAAAATAAATGCACTTTTACCGGAAAGCATATACTGTTATTCTCAAGTACGGGCTCATCCTGGCGGTTGTGAATATCCTGCTGCTGATCACGGATGTGGGAGAGGGAACCCGCTGGTGGTGTGCCGGAGTAAGTATGGCAGGTTTTCTTTTTATATGGTTTTTCTTTCGTGTTCCCGGAAAGAAGCCGCCACCTGACAATCAGCTGGTATATACCCCGGCAGACGGGATGGTAGTAGTCCTGGAGGAAGTGATGGAAGAGGAATGTCTGCACACGCGTTGCATTCAGGTTTCTATCTTCATGTCACTACTGAACGTTCACTGGAACAGCCTGCCGGTTTCTGGCCGGGTGGTTTATTACCGGTATCATCCAGGTAAAAATCTGGTAGCCTGCCATCCCAAATCGAGCCTGCTGAATGAACGTACTTCCGTTGCGATCGATACCGGAACGGCACGGATCAAAGTATGCCAGGTAGCCGGTTTGATTGCCCGCAGGATCATTTGCCGGTTGAAGGAAGGCGACAGGGTACAGCAGGGCGGGGAGATGGGTTTTATCCTGTTCGGCTCCAGGGTGGATATTTACCTGCCGCTTTCTTCCATAGTGGTGGTGAAGATGGGAGACCGGGTAAGGGTGAACCGGGATGTAATTGCCAGGCTGCCCGTGGAAGAAGAAGCTGGCAGTGAGAAGGCCGGATCATAAAAAAGAAGTCTGGTTTTGTTCAATATAAAAAAGGAGGTGTATTATGGCTCTAATAATCAATGATGAATGCATTGCCTGTGGTGTTTGTGTTGATGAATGTCCGAATGAAGCCATTTCGGAGGGAGATCCCATTTTTGTGATCAATCCCGATCGTTGTACGGAATGTGCGGGTTTTTATGACACACCGCAGTGTGTAGAGGTTTGTCCGGTTGATGCGATTGTTCCTGATCCGGAACACCAGGAGACAAAAGAAGAGCTGCTGGCTAAAAAGAAACGTCTTCACGGGGAATAATCAATGGTTGCTTCCGGAAGATAACCGGAATGTCAGGATAGAAGAACAGAAATCCTATCCGGTAATCCCATTTTCGTTTAATTCATGAAAAAGAACAGGAGGAGTATGTTATGAAACGACTGGCTTTACATGTACCATGGTTGAAAGATATGTTGCCCGAGGGCATTCAGATTCCGGGTTCCACTCTGATCAGCGGTCCGGGAGGGACGGGGAAACCCCTAGTTGAATTTGCTTTTGTTACTTCGTGGCTGGAGGCCGGCGGTTCGCTGATCGGGATTCCCCTGCAGTATCCCACCGGAGAACTGGTAAGAAAATCCCTGTACAATCTGTATGGAGTGGACATCCATCGTTTCAGGGATCGTGTTGTCATGGTGCAGTTCGATCCCGGGGAAAAAAGCTGCCGTCAGGCAGAAAATCATACCCTGATGGCCAATCTGTTGGATCCGGAAGCATGGGACGAAACCATTCGAACGGCCGAACATATGCTTGGCCACGCCAGCGGTCCGGGAACCATGGTTTTCGGTTCCGCCTTGAATTTGCTGCTTTTTTCTCCTACCTACGGGGAGGCCATCCTGAAAAAAATGCAGGACCTGTTGCGTGATGATAAAGAACGTTCGTATTTTTTTGCTGTCAGTACCACGGTGTATGAAGACAAGATCAGGTTGCTGGAAGAAGCTGCCGATAACCTGATGTTCACCCGTATGGAAAAGCCCATGCGGTTGTTCCTTCAGATCAACAGAATGAAGGGGGTACGGTTTTTACCGGAAGAAAGGGAAGTACCCATATCAGAAAAGATGCTGCGGGAGATCAAACAAATAGCCGAATCGACCCGTACGACACGGATCCCGGAGATTAGGAAAATTTAGGATTTCTCGGGGTAAGCAAAACGTGAACCGGTCTTGTTTTTACAGGTTGAGTGCCCATTCGCAGGCACTGTAGAGGGCGTCTTCAGCTTTGCTTACCGTCCGGGCATCGCCTATCGTATGCACCGGAATCCCGTCATGGATCTGAAAAGGGACATAGCTTTTCATTCCGGCTGCCACAATGATTTTGTCGATGCCTTCAATGGTGGTTTTCAGGTGTTTGTTTGATTCGATGAACACCCGGTCATCCATTATTTCTACCACGCGGTGGTTGGTATAAATCTGGGTTCCTTTGCTGGTCAGTCGGGCCAGAGTGTATTTCTTTTCCATGATCTCCATGCCCCGGCCAACTTCACCAAGCATTTCAATAATGATCACCTGATTGTTTCCATCGATCAATTTGGAAGCTACTTCCAGGGCAATCAATCCTCCTCCGACGATCAGCACGGTTTCATTTTCAGGCAACTGTTTATCGTTGAGAAATTCCGTCCAGTAATATTTCTTCAGGCCTTTTACGGGCGGGATGACCGGAACGGCCCCGGTAGCCATACATACCTGGTCGTACGCTCCTTGCCGGATGTCCTCTTCCGTGGCTTCCCGGTATTCTACCGGTATTTTCAGGCGCCGGATTTCCTTCGTAAAATAATCGACGATTTTTTTCAGATTATCCTTCCCCGGGGGAAGCCAGGCCAGGTTGAACTGACCTCCCAGGCGGTTCTTCTCAAAAAGGGTGACCCGGTAACCCCGTTCGTTCAGCACAATGGCCGCCTGCATGCCGGCCAGCCCGCCTCCTATTATGGCAATATGCTCTTGTTTTGTGGTCTTGACCGGTTCAGGAAGCTGATGATTAACCCGTGGATTGACCACACAACTCAGCCCCTTTCCTTTTCTCACATTGCCCAGGCATCCTTCCGAGCATGCCCCGCAGGGCCGGATGGTTCCTTTCACTTTTCCCCTGACCTTCCCAACAAAATCAGGATCGGCTACCAGAGCCCTTCCCACTGCCATGTATTCGGCGCCGTATATTTTTTGTAACCAGGAAATATCGTTGCGGTCATTGATCTGTCCCACAAAAATGACCGGTATATTTACCTCATTTTTGATCTGTCCGGCTTGTTCCCATGTTTTTCCCTTGGGTACGAACATATGCTGGAAAAACCAGGGCGGGGTGGAGCAGGTGGAACCGGTCGAAACATGAATAGCTGCCGCACCGTTTTTTTCCAACATCCTGGAAAACCGGATCATCTCTTCCAGGTGGAATCCGCGGGGCATCATTTCATCCCCGCTGATACGGGCCATAATGGGCAGTGGGGTTGCCTGTCTTACCGTGTTCAGCACTTCCAGGGGAAAGCGGCTACGGTTCTCAAGATTCCCGTTGTATTCATCGTTTCGGTCATTAACAGCCGGAGAAAGGAACTGGGACAGGAGGTATCCGTGACCGAACTGCAGTTCAATGAAATCGAAACCGGCGTCTTCGGCTCTTCGGGCGGCTTCTCTGAAAAGACCGACCACATGATCCATCATTTCACGGTCCATGCTTTCGGGGGTGGCGCCTCCATTTTCACAGGCGGTTTCCGAAGAAGACCAGAAATAATTTCCCGGAATAGCCGGGTTGGCCATCCTTCCGGGATGGTTCAGATGGGCTATGGCCCGGACTCCGTTTTCATGTAGCAAACTCACCAGGGAGGAAAGACCCGGTATTTTATTATCGTCATCTATCCCCAGCTGGGTGGAAATTTCCCTCAGCCCCGGATCCAGGTAAAGAGGTTCCGGTGTCACCGCCCCCAGGTAGCGGCTTCTCCGTTCGTAAAATTCGAGATGCCTGGGATTTACCGTTCCGTCGGAAGCATAGCCCAGTTTGAGGGGGGCCATAATGAATGGATTATTTAAATAAATCATGCTGCTTATGGTTATTGGTTCATTTTTTCATTTGAAAAAGGTGGAGTCGCGAATAAAATCTTCGTCGTGATGACCCAGCTCTTCTTCCATTAGTTCATTCAGAATACTTTTCGGACAATCGACCGAAGGCAGGTAAGGTTTGATGTCGAGTACAGGGGTTCCGTCAAAAGCATCCACTCCGGAAACATATAGTACTCCGTTCTCAATTCTTTCCAGCTTCACAATGGAAAGCCCGATGGGATTGGGTCGTTTGGGGCTGCGGGTGGAAAACAGGCCAAAATCATGTGTGTGATCAGATGCCGGTGGGTTTACTAAGGGTTCCCAGCGTTCCACCTCATGGAAATGGAAAAGCACAATGATGTATTCGAACAGGCCGAGGGTATTCAATGCCCCATGGTATGGAGAAAATATCTCAATGGTTGCGGTAGTTTCGGGCATCAGTATCCCCTGGCGGGGTGCACCCGTTGCAGGAGTATAGGAGGAATGAAACACCCCGACTGGGTGATATATGATTTCCTGCGGCAGTGGGTTTTGGCCGCTACCGGCTGCCGCTGTGATTGTAAACAACAGAACAGGTATCATCGTATGTAAAAAGATTCGTTTCATTTCTTTACCGGAAGTTTCAGGATCCCTTTTTCTATTTTAAACAGCCGGTATGCCTCCGGACGACAGGTCAGCTCGTCATGAATCCACTGGATGTGTTTCCCGATAATATGCATTATTTCATCGGGATCGGTGCGGCTCACGATAACCGGAATGAATTTCCTGTGGACCAGGCGGATATTCCTGCCGAATTGCCTGGATACCAATACATCCACACCCCAGCTCTGCAGATATTCCATGATATTCCTGCCTTTCTCCGGCAGTCCGTGAACAGGGTTATCTTCCTCCTCCTTGAAGATATTGGGCTTTTCATGAAGAAAAACCCATTGCCTGCCATCCCATTCGTAAACCAGAAACCGGCTGGCATCGCCAAAGTTCCTTTTTTCAAAGCGGCCGTCCCGGTTCACGGCCAGGGCAAAACGTATTCTCCCGGTGCTTATGTGGCGGGTATCAGAGTTCATCGGGATCGGGTTTCAGGTGACCGTTCAGGAATTTTTCCATGATCTCTTCCGGAGGCTGTATGTGAATACCCACAAAACAGTGCACTTTCTCTGATGTCAGTCTTCGGATGAGTTCCTGGCTGGCGTGGTTGGCTATTATATCGGTAATCCCCTGTTCCGAAGCCCATTCGGGCAGTTTTTGCCTGTGCTGGTGGGGTGGGATCCGGATCATGGCTCCCCGGATGTCTTTCCCATCAATTTCAAAGATTATGCAGCACGTGCATTGGTCAAGGTTTTCACCCAGTTTACCGTTGACCACAGGAATGGCTACTTTTTTCATGACCGGCTGCTTTTTGTTCAAAGGTATTTCCGAAAGCTGCCGGAAACAACGAAAAGGGTGGGGGCGATGCAGGTTCAGGGACTGAAATATAGCAGGATAAAGACTGTCAGAAATCACTATGGGTATAGCAGTATGGGTTCTGGGGTTTCCGGAAGCGGGGGACGGAAGCATAACGGAGCTAGAACCGGGATAATACCGGAAGGAATACTATCTTTATACCGGGAACCGGCCGGATTATCAGCAATACCGGAAGGAAACAGGGAACACGGCATGGAAAATGCAAAACATATCAGCTGCAGGGAATGCGACCGGGCATCGCAGTGTTTTCAGCACCTTTACCCCGACGAGCTTGAATTCATCAACAGCAGGAAGATCAGGCTGACCTACCTTCCCGATGAGAATCTGTTCAAGCAGGGGGCCTTTTCACCATACATCATGTACATAGTGGAGGGTCTGGCCAAAGTATTTCTGCAAACGGGTCGGCACAGGCAGGTAAATATCCGGCTGGCCGGAACGGGCGAATTTCTGGCTTTTCATTCTCTTTTCGGACGGAATGTATATGCCTGTTCGGCTACGGCTTTAAAGGAATCGATAGTTTGCATGATTGAAAAAAAGGGATTATTGCATCTTCTGCAAAAAAACAGCGATTTCGCCCTGAGTATGATCAGTAAAAATTGCCGGAATGAAAATCAACTTCTAGGGATGGTTGAGAACATCACTTCCAGGCAGATGCGGGGCAAGCTGGCTGCAGCACTTACGTATCTTCACTCATATGAAGAAAAAGCACAGCCCGTTTTTCCGTACCTCACACGGCAGGATATTGCCGATTTTGCCTGCATTTCCCATGAAAGCGCCATCCGTTATCTGAAAGAATTTGAGAAAGAAGGACTCGTCCGGGTGCAGGGCCGTGATATCCAGATAACCGACAGAGAGCGGCTGGAACTGATCGGGGAGAAGGGGTAAGAGGTCCTTATTGTGACTCGTCATGAAATGGGTTTACAAAAAGGGAGATAGGGTGTATGTAAAGGTCATGGTGTAATCGGGTGATGGAGTAATGGTGAGGGGGAGTGGATTGACTTTGACGGTCTTCCTTTCGTACCACATCACCTTTTTCTTTTCTTTTTAAACGAAATATCATTTTTCGATCCATTTCCTGAGATGATACGGAAATTCTCAGCGCGCTTTGCGAATTCTTTGCGGCCTCGGCGTGAAACAGGGCCGGCAGGTTTGTATGGTTCATGCAGAGAACGCCGGGAAGCCCGGAGGACGCAAAGATTTCACAAATCTTTACCGCTGGAAACCGGAATAAACAGGCTGCTGCTACGCGGTTCGTTTTTCTGCGGGGTAAAAACGGGACAGAGCTCTGCAGGAAGATCGCTGCCGGATAACAATCAATCCGGATGGTCAGTTTATCTTACTGAAACAGAAACAATACGGGGAAACCGAAGGTTACGACCATAAACCATACACCGTATAAGGGCAAAAACCCAGTGATGCTTCGCATCGCCCGGTCGATTTCCCCGGCGTGAGCGATGGACCTGTATAACCGGTAAGCTACCATCAGTAAATTAATCAGTATCAAGATATTACTGCCCAGCACGGCCAGGCGGTTCGGAGTAATGCCCCAGGCCGACATTCTGAAAACGATGGCTGATAACGCGATCCCGTTTACTGTGATGGTGACCGCAGAAAGAGCAAACAACAGGATACGGCCGGTCCGGCCGGAAGCGTTTCGTGAGGTTTCGGCCACGGAGAAAAGAATGATGGCCATTACACCGATTAACAGCAGGTTGAAAACCAGAAGGAATTCCCTGTCATTATACGGATTTTTCCCTGTATAGACCACAGCTCCCAGGTAAATAATGAGTGTGGCCAGAACGAGGGGAGTGAAAACTCTGGCAATAACAGGAGAAACTTTACTGACCAGAAGGGGATTGTTTTGAACCAGATAAGTTCCCACAATCGGAGAGGCTGCAATGCCCCATATAGCTATGTTCCGGAAATAAAATTCTTCGATTTCCAGGTCAATTAATGAAAACAATCCCAGGGTCATTCCTGTCAGCAAAGCACCTGCAGCAAGAATAATGGATGTGATAACGATCAGGTCGCCGTTGTACCTTAAAAAGTATAGTCGTTTTTGATGATTTCTGATGTTTTTTCCCACATAGGTGAAGCCCAGTACAAACCACAAAAACAACGGCAGGTGAATGCAGGCCAGGATCAGGGTATCGCTGTTGTCATTGCGGGGAAGGATATTAATGTATACAGCCGAGGCTATAAGCGCCATGGAAACAATGATCAGTTCTTTACCCCGTAATTTATTTCTCCATGCAAAGTATGCTGCCAGGAAAGGGAAAATAATGAAAGCTAAATTCCTTGGATAAAAGAAATTTTCTGTGATCCTGGTAAAAGCAGGGATTTTTGCCACCAGGCCCGCCATGGCTGACAGGATCAAAACAATTAGCAGCTCATTCCGCAAGCCCCGGGAAATTTCTTCTTTCCCATAGTTCAGTCTTTCGTTCCATACCTGAGCGGCTGTATGGTGGCTGATTTCGGGGTATATGAGCCGGAACTCCTTTTTGAAAGCCGATTTGTTGCTTTGGTATAATTTTTCAAGCTGTGCGGGATTATCCAGGTTATGTAAAATTTCTTCCTTCATTTTTCCGGATGTTTAATGAATTGCGTTTTTGCACCTCTTCCGGCCCCGGCACACCCGTTTTATTGCCTTGTTTATCTTGATGAACCGGGTAATTCCAAGTGGCAATTTACAAAACAAATAACGGTGGGAATATGCTTATCATTGATTTTTACTGGTTTTTAACAAAATCAAACATCATGAAAAAATGTAACGATGGGAGGCGAGGAGCTGGGTAGTCAGTGGGCTAAGTAACAGATTGATTGGTAGATTGGGTGATTGAGTATTTGAGAGAATGAGTGTCTTATGCATGACGGCACTTTCTTATTTTATCGGAATGTCTCTGCGTACTCCACCTTCACTTTGTTATGAACCATAAAATTACAATAAATAAATTTTATGTGTATTAAAAGTAAGCACGAAACTTTAGTTAATAATCCAAAACAAGCTGCATGATTAAACACGGGTAGTAGTACCTTCGAGCCTGCGGGGTAAAAAATCTGTAAGTTGAGCGAAGAGATATTTGCCTTGATTCATGGACAATGCTATTTGTTAAGCAAAAATCCACATTTTCAATTCAAATCGTCACGCTACTGAAAAACGTTACAAATGCGATGTACAAAGAATTTCAAAGAACGATTATTATTTTTTAGTACCCACTAGTGATTCCAAACCATAAGCCATGAACCTCTATCCCGGAAAAAAACAGGCAGCCTTTCGGCTGCCTGTTTCTGGTGATTCAGCTGGGGATCGAACCCAGGACCCCATCCTTAAAAGGGATGTGCTCTACCAACTGAGCTACTGAATCGGTTCTTTTCTGTTTTTTCGGTGGGCAAAAATACGCCAAAATATCCGGTTAACCAAAACCTTTTTCCAAAAAAATCCCATTTTTGTACCGGAACCAAATCCATGTGTATGAAAAACAAAGTGGTGATCATTACAGGGGCTTCCTCGGGCATCGGACTGGCTACTGCCAGGGTATTTGCTGCCCGCGGAAACAGGGTGGTGCTGGCCGCCCGGAGCAAAGAAAAGCTGAATACCATTGCACGGGAACTGGAGGAAAAAGGAGCGGAATGTCTGGCTGTTGCCACCGATGTTTCCAAGGAAGAGGATTGCCGGAAGCTGGTAGAGGCTGCCGTAAGAAAATTCGGGAAAATCGATATCCTGATCAATAACGCCGGAGTATCCATGAGGGCCCTGTTTGCCGACCTCGATCTGGGGGTCATGAAAAAGCTGATGGATGTAAATTTCTGGGGAACGGTGTATTGCACCAAATATGCCCTGCCGTATCTTCTCGAAAGCAGGGGATCGGTAACGGGCATTTCGTCGGTGGCGGGCATACACGGACTGCCGGCCCGTACGGGATATTCCGCCTCGAAGTATGCGATGCACGGTTTTCTGGAAACCCTGAGGATAGAAACCCTGCGTCAGGGTCTGCATGTAATGATCTTCTGTCCGGGATTCACCGAATCGAATATCCGCAAAACCGCCCTGGTTGCCGACGGATCGGCCCAGGGAGAATCGCCGCGGAAGGAAGAAAAAATGATGAAGGCCGAAGAAGTGGCCAGCCGTATTCTCCGCGGAATTGAAAAAAGAAAGCGTTTTGTGGTGCTGACCTTTGAGGGCAAATTCACCTACTGCTTCAAAAAATGGTTCCCGTCATGGCTTGACCGCCTTGTATACCATCACATGGCCAGGGAACCGGAATCCCCGTTCAAATGAACCGGAGAATGCAATGCGGCGGGCCGGTTAGGTTGCTGTCACTATACCCTTCCCAAAAAACCGGGCATTCTTGTCGGGGATTACATCCTAAAGTTTTGTATCTTCAGAGCTTAAAGTAGTCCGTAGCATGACTCTTTTGATCGTATATCTGTTCCTGGCGCTGGGGATTTCCTTTTTGTGCTCGATTCTCGAAGCGGTGCTGCTTTCAGTTCCGCCCTCCTACCTGGAGAACCGGGCACAGCAGGGAAGCCGGCTGGCCGAACAGTTGAGGGAAATCAAGAAAAACATCTCCTCTCCGCTGGCAGCTATTCTTTCGCTGAACACCATTGCTCATACCATTGGGGCTGCAGGGGTTGGCGCCCAGGCCACCTTGGTATTCGGCGAAGCCTGGTTCGGGATTATATCCGCCATACTCACCCTGCTGATCCTGGTGGTGTCGGAGATCATTCCCAAAACCATCGGGGCTTCATGGAATCGTCAGCTTAGCATTCCCCTGGTGCCGGTGATCCGGTTTATTATATTCGTTATGTATCCCCTGGTGTGGCTTTCAAACCTGGTCACCAGCCTGATCACTTCCGGGAAGCACACGGTTACCCTGAGCCGCGACGAAATGGCGGCTATGGCAAATATCGGGAAAAAGGAAGGCGTGCTGGGGGAAGATGAATCGAAAACCATTTATAACCTTCTGCGGCTGAGAAATATTCCCGTATCCTCCATCATGACGCCCCGTACTGTGCTGATCAGTCTGCCGGAAAACATGCAGCTCCGGGAATTTCTTCAGAAACTGAATGATATACCCGTTTCGCGTATTCTTCTCTGGAAAAACGAACCCGACAACATCACCGGGTATTTTCTGAAATCGGAAGCCCTGGAAGCCCTGGCCCGGGACCAGCACCATAAGAAACTGCTCGATTTGAAACGGGAACTGATGATTGTGTACGAAGGACTTCCGGTCATGAACCTGCACCAGAAGATGCTGGCCGCCCGCGATCACATTGCCCTGGTAGTGGATGAATACGGGGGAGTGGCTGGCGTGGTGACCCTGGAAGACATTTTCGAAACCATGACCGGAATGGAGATCCTGGATGAAACCGATGTGCACACCGACCTGCAGCAACTGGCCCGTGAACTGTGGAAAAAGAGGAACCCGCCTGTTCGTGAATGAAAAATATTTTTAAGTATCTTGCAGTCCTCATACAAATTTGCACCGATGAGCGTACTAATCAACAAAGATTCGCGTGTGATTGTCCAGGGTTTTACCGGCAGCGAGGGGACCTTCCACGCCACCCAGATGATTGAATACGGAACCCGTGTGGTGGGAGGCGTTACCCCCGGCAAGGGAGGCACCGTTCATTTGGACCGGCCGGTCTTCAATACCGTGGAAGAAGCGGTAAAAGAAACAGGAGCCGATACTTCAGTGATCTTCGTTCCGCCGGCCTTTTCAGCCGACGCCATCATGGAAGCGGCCGATGCCGGTATCCGTGTCATTATCGCCATCACCGAGGGGATCCCGACCCGGGATATGGTCAGGGTAAAAGAGTTCGTGAAAGACCGCCCTGTAACCCTGGTAGGTCCGAACAGCCCCGGGGTGATTACACCGGGAGAGGCCAAGGCTGGCATTATGCCGGGATTCATACACCGAAAGGGAACCGTGGGTATCGTAAGCCGTTCAGGCACCCTCACCTATGAGGCAGTAGACCAGATTACCCGGTCAGGCCTGGGACAATCGACATGCATCGGTATAGGAGGTGATCCCATTGTGGGGACCAGTATCCTGGATGCCATCAGGTTACTGATGGACGATCCGGAAACGGAAGCTATTGTCATGATCGGAGAAATAGGTGGCACCATGGAGAATGAAGCTGCTCTGTGGATCAGGGAAAACGGAACCAAACCCGTGGTAGGTTTCATTGCCGGACAAACTGCCCCGAAGGGAAGGCGGATGGGCCATGCAGGGGCCATCATCGGAGGAAAAGACGATACCGCTGCAGCCAAAATGCAGATCATGCGCGAATGCGGGATCCATGTGGTGGAGTCTCCCGCCGATATCGGTAAAACCGTGAATAAAGTCCTGAACCGGTAGAGATACCCTTTTCACGGATGCTATTAACAGAATGTTTATGCGGGAAGAAAAGATCAGGCTGGCAGCCGAATGGCTGAAGAATTCAAAACATACGACGGCATTTACAGGTGCCGGTATATCGGTTGAAAGCGGCGTACCCCCTTTCAGGGGCGAAAACGGGCTGTGGAATAAATACGATTCGTCTGTTCTTGAAATCGATCGTTTCCGTGCTGATCCCACCGGATCATGGAAGATCATCCGTGAGATATTTTACGATTACTTTCGCGATGCCCGTCCTAACCGCGCCCACGAAGTCCTTGCCCTGATGGAACAGAAAGGATTGCTCTCAGCCGTGATCACCCAGAATATTGACAACCTGCACCAGGAAGCCGGCAGCCGGAATGTTTATGAGTACCACGGCAATGCTCGGGAGCTGATCTGTACCCGTTGCGGACAGATGTATGATCCGGTGAAGATCGGGATAGACCACCTGCCTCCCCGTTGTCCCCACGACGGGGAAGTACTGAAACCCAACTTCATTTTCTTCGGTGAACCCATACCCGAAGAAGCAGCCAGTATGGCAAGCTACGAGGCAGCCACGGCAGATATTTTTCTGGTCATCGGATCCACCGGGGAAGTAATGCCCGCATGTATGGTGCCCCGGATGGCCAAGCAGCGGGGGGCTACCATTATTGAGATCAATCCGGAGGAAACGATTTTTACACACCATATTACCGACCTGCATTTGAAAGGGAAAGCAGGGGAAGTAATGAACAGTCTGGCTATGGAATTGTTTAACGGAACAGATGATACATCCGGCTGACGCATCCATGTCAAACATTTAATGTATAACCATAAAAATTCATTCAGATGAAACTGTTAGAAGGAAAAACCGCACTGATCACGGGAGCAGCACGGGGCATCGGCAAGTCCATTGCCCTGGCCTTTGCCCGGGAAGGAGCCGATATTGCCTTCACCGATATTGCCCGGAATGAGGATTTTGAAACAACCCTGCAGGAGCTCAAAGATACCGGTGTTACCGCACGGGGGTATGTTTCCGATGCCTCAAAGCTGGATCAGACCGAAGAGGTGGTGGAACAGGTCGTAAAGGATTTCGGGAAAATCGATATTTTGGTGAATAATGCCGGTATTACCCGCGACACCCTCCTGATGCGGATGACAGAAGAACATTGGGATCAGGTGATCAAAGTTAACCTGAAATCCGTATTCAATTTCACCAAAATGGTACAACCGGTTATGCTCAGGCAACGAAGCGGATCAATCATCAATATGAGTTCGGTAGTGGGAGTAGGTGGAAACGTTGGGCAATCGAATTATGCCGCTTCCAAAGCCGGGATCATCGGGTTTACCAAATCGGTAGCCAGGGAGGTCGGTTCCCGGGGAATCCGGTGTAATGCCATTGCCCCGGGCTTTATTATGACCGAAATGACAGCCCGCTTGCCTGAAGAAGTTCGAAAAGATTGGATCGCGCAGATCCCCCTTCGGCGTGCAGGTACCCCGGAAGATGTAGCCAATGTAGCTCTGTTTCTTGCTTCCGAATTATCATCCTATGTCAGCGGCCAGGTGATCCAGGTGTGCGGAGCCATGAAGACCTGATGACTCGTTTCCCATGGTCCGGGTTTACATCATGGGATTTTTTTCGTAATTTACCAATTGTAACCATGGCAGGACTAAAAAAAACTATGAAAAGAGCCTTGTTCCCCCTGATCTTTCTGGCGTTAATCACATCCTGTAAAACCTCGAGTCTGATGATTGATGTGCTCAGACCGGCGGATATCAACCTGCCCGGGGATATCCGGACCCTGGCCGTGGTAAACCGCAGCCTGCCTTCTAAAGAAGCCGAGGTAAATAACCTGGTGGAGGGAATTATCACCGGCGAAGGATTGCTGGCCGACCGGCTCGGCTCAAGAGCCTGTGTTACCGGCTTTGCCGATGCACTTCAATCCTCTCCGCGGTTCCGGGTGGTGGTTCCCGATATCGAACTGGAAGGGACAGGAACCGATAGAATGCCTCCTTTGCTTGAATGGCCCGTAATAGATGATATCTGCCGGCAAAACGGCGCCGATGCCCTGCTTTCGCTGGAAACCTTCGATTCCAATACGGGAGGGGTACTTTTTTCCATACTGAATCAGACACCGGGTCAAAACCTTACCATCAAGGTGGAATCGGGATGGAGAATCTATGATCCCGAAAGGAAACAGCTGCTGGATGAAAACATTTATATCGATCATTTGAACTGGGATGCCCCGATATCCGGAGCGGGCCAGTCCCGGCAGGAAGTGGTGGAAAGAGGCGGTTATTATGCCGGTACACAGTATGCAGCCCGTATCTCTCCTTCCTGGGGTTCTGTTTCGCGGATCTTTTTCAAAAAAGGTAATCGGGATTTCAGGGAAGCCAAACGGCTGGTGCGTATGGGTATGTTAGACGAAGCGGCCAGGTTGTGGGAGACTTACATAGACCACCCTAACCGGAAAATTGCCGGATATGCCTGTTACAACATGGCTCTTATCAGCGAACTGCGCAACGATTTGGAAGGTGCCCTGCAATGGGCTACCCGGTCATACCGGCAATACCGCATCAGAAAAGCAGCTGAATATATGAGCATACTGAATTACCGGATTATGCAGGCCGATGTGCTGGATCAGCAACTGATGGAATAACAAGTGTAAAATAACGGATTTGTTAGAGGAAAATATGAACAGGCGGTGGTCAAATAGTCTTTTTCCGGTATTCGGGATGGCTTTATTCATCTTGTTCACGTCCTGCGGGGTACATAAGATGGCCGTGGACGTTTACAGACCGCCGGAGGTAACTATTCCGGAAGACCTGCAAAGGATTGCCGTGATCTGCCGCCTGGGAGAAATTGAATCACAGGATATCGATAACCTGGTAGAGGGGATATTTACCGGGCAGGGTGGATTTGTGCAGCAGCTCGGAGCGCATCAGGCAACCCTGGGGGCTATGGATTATCTGGAATACAGCCGGGAGTTTGAAGAATTGTTCAGGGTTAAACTGAATTTCGTCGATACAGGATACTGTGAAATGCCCCCTCCGCTTGATCAGCAGATACTGGACCAGGTGAAGGAAGAATATCATGCCGATGCGGCCGTTGTGGTGGAATACCTGGTTCCCTCAAACCAATCTTTCGCCGAATCAAGAAGAGCGTATGAACAGCAAAAGAAAAATGAAGTATGGGAAAACACCGTGGTTTACAACGTGGGAACGGTAGAACGGTTTATCGCTGTGCTGAAAGTGGAGCTGTCAACCGGCTGGCGCCTGTATGACCTGAGGAGAAACCGGATCGTAGATGAATATGAATCTTCCGATTCCATTTTCTGGGAAGTGGACGGTTCATCACGCAGGACCGCACTTTCCCGTCTGCCGAACAAAAGCAGGGCGGTGGAAGAAGTGGGATTTATGGTGGGAGAAAAATATGCCCTGAGAATTGTACCCGGATGGAGAACCGTACAGAGAACTTTTCTGACGGGTAAACGGTCTTTTTATAATAATATCAGGAAAAAGCTGAAGCGCCGCATGTATGGAGATATGAAAGAAATCTGGCAGCAGGGACTCCGCTCGGATAACACGGATATCAGGGTAACGGCACTTTACAACCTGGCGATATTGCATGAAATGGAAGGCGATCTGGAAACTTCCCGGCAATTGCTTGAAGAGGCGGTGGAACTGAAGAATTTCTCCAGGGCCAGGAATTATCTGAAAATGATTATTGACAAACAAAATACCCGTGGCATTAATGAAGCGGATCCTGAATGACCGGATTCGGAGAGGAAAATTTCTGTTGCCCGTCTTCCTGGCAGCAATTATTCTGATTTCCGGATCATGCCGGAGCACTCACCCCCTGACCATCGAAATCCTGGTTCCCGCTGAAAATGTTATCCCCGCAGGAAACAACCGGTTCACTGTGGTCAACAAAAGCCTGTGGCCCGATTCACTGGACAGAACGGTTGTCGCGGATTTGCTGCTTGCCAACCTGGCCAACCGGGCTGCCAGGGAATGCATTATCGGACTCACCCATGTGATCGAAACATCGGGTTTTGCAGACACCATACTGATCAGGGATCTGGCTGAATTGGACAGTTCCAGTATTAAATATCCCATCAACTGGTGGATACTCGATACACTGGCCGGAGGAGAAAAAGGGGAGGTGGTCATCGGGCTTGAATATTTTATCGTCACTGCAGAGGAAGAAGGGGAAATGATCACAGGAGATCTGTTCATGGGAGCCGAAATGAATTTGTACTATTCCCTGAAATTATCCCTCGGCATTCATTCCCTGTGGAGGATTTATCATCTTCCATCCCGGTCTATTCATGAAGAATACTGGGCACGCGATACGGTTAAATTGAGCAGCACAGGAGTCAATTTACATGATGCCATGGCTAACCTGCCCGACCTGTCAGAAGTACTGCTGGAAGCAGCATATTTTAACGGATATGATTATGGCAGACGGTTGGTTCCGTTCTGGGTTCAGGTTAACCGGTTTTATTACAAAAGCGGGAGCGCAGGCATCCGCGAAGGCCACAAACTGGCCTTGCAGAACCGGTGGCTGGATGCCGCCCGTGTATGGAGACAGGAAACAACCCGGAGCAACAAGCTTATTGCTTCCCGGGCAATGTACAATATGGCCGTGGCTTCCGAAGTACAGGATCAATTGCAGATTGCACTCGACTGGGCCCTGAAATCCTATTACCTGGTAGCCGATCCGGCTGCGAAAAAATACATTGACCTTCTCAGCGAACGGATCACGGAAAGAAAAAGGCTGGAAGAACAATTCTGACTTTATCCTGTATACCGTCGATGAACAAAACCTGCACTGAATTGTTCTTTAATGTACAAGCCGAGTCAACGGGTTTGGGAACAGGCACAGATGGCGAGTTTTGTTTTGTTGGTTGTTTGTGTTTTTCTTGTTGTTTACCCGGCTTACCTTATTGCTTCCCCATGACCTTCCCGGTTTCAATCGGGACTTTTCCTCAATTCTTTTACATTTGCCCCGGCAAACCTCACAGTACTTATACCATTGACAATTTCCTGCGTTTATTCAAGAGCAATGCCTGTTTTACCGGTCTGGGCCGGAAAAAGCAGGTATACTGTACAGTCCGGTATTCAACCTGCTGGTCATTTTCATGAACATTTTTTGCCGGAAACACGAATTTCAGGCCGATGCTTTTGCCCGGGAACACTATGACGGGGATGCCCTGGCATTCACACTGAAAAAATTGTCGGTCAAAAACCTGAGTAATCTGAAACCACATACCCTGTATGTTTTTGTGCATTATTTCCATCTTCAGTTACCGGAAAGGATTAAAAGATTACAGGGTCGTCCCGAATGAAAAAATTTTCTTATTTTTGGGCCCGGATTGCCTCTTTAGCTCAGCCGGTAGAGCAGCTCATTCGTAATGAGCAGGTCGTGGGTTCGAGTCCCATGAGAGGCTCTGGGAATAATACTACAGGAATGCGGGAGTAGCTCAGTGGTAGAGCATCAGCTTCCCAAGCTGAGGGTCGCGGGTTCGATCCCCGTTTCCCGCTCCAACACACAGGAGCTGCCGGCAGGCAGCTCTTCTGGTAATGGGGTATTTCGTTTACATACTCTATTCGGCCTCAACGGACACTTTTTACAAGGGGCAAGCCTCAAACATAGGCGAAAGGCTTTACCGGCATAACCATGGCTATGAGCAGGCCACTCTGCATGGCCGTCCCTGGATAATTGTATGGGCAACAAGCAAAAGCACCAAAGCAGAAGCCATGAGGCTGGAAAAGAAGCTCAAGAACCTTTCCAGAGAGCGACTTATAGGTTTTATCCTTAAGAACCGGGAGGGGGTCGCGGGCCCCCGCAGGTGTTACCAAGGGGCCAAAGGCCTCATCGTCATTTACAAATGTAAATATTTCTATATATTAGGTACTTTGTTTTTTTGTATATTTATATTGAGGTTCTTCATCAAAACAACGACCATGAAACAGAAAAACAAAGCTTCCCGCCGTGAATTTCTCCGGAAGATCATTGCTTCCGGTGTGATGCTCGGACTGGCACCCTATGCAGGTAACTGGCAGTCCATTGCCTCATCATCCGCCAGAGGAAAACTCCCCCTGCGACCCCTTGGAAAAACGGGATACCAGGTAGGGATATACAGCCTGGGTGCTCAGGCTGCCATTGAAACACCCGGCAAGGAAAAACTGGCAGAGGAACTGTTGAACCGGGCCATTGATCTGGGGATCAATTATATCGATACGGCAGCCGCTTACGGCCGTGCCCTGGGTTCCATGACAAGAGCCGATGCCATGGGTACCAGCGAAAAAAATGTGGGGATAGTCATGAAAACCAGACGAAAAGAAGTATTCCTGGCTTCCAAGACACACGACCGGAGTTATGACGGGTCCATGCGTCTGCTGGAGACCTCCTTGAAAAACCTGCAGACCGACCACCTTGATTTGTGGCAGATACATAATGTGAGGGGAGGGGAACTGAAAAACCTTGATCGTTTCTTTGCCCCCGACGGGGTGATCCGGGCTATGGAAAAGGCCAGGTCGGAAGGAATGGTCCGATTCCTGGGTATCACCGGTCATGAAAACGCCGAGGTGCTCCGCACCCTGATCGAAAGATATCCCTTCGACAATATCCTGATGGCGGTCAATGCTGCCGACAAGTTTCACGATTCCTTTATAGAAAACCTTCTGCCGGTGGCCGTGGAAAAGAACATGGGCATTGTGGGAATGAAAATACCGGCCCGCGACCGCATATTCGCCCACGGAGGGATCATCAGCATGAGGGAAGCCATGGATTATGTATTGACCCTTCCGGTAAGTACCGTGGTAGTGGGACTGGATAATATCGAAGAACTGGAAGAAAATATCCGCATTGCCCGCGAATTTACACCCCTCACCGCCGACGATTTGCTTGCCATTGAAGAAAAGGTAGAGCCCTATTACAAAGACCTGCTCTTTTTCAGAGGTTTATCGGATTGGCCGGCCGACTGGTAGTCATCCGCCCGGCTTCTTTCTGATAAGACAGTAACCAGCATTTCGTTAACCGGCCGGTTATGTAGCTTATCCGGGTGTTTTCCAAAAGCTGTCTTTGACCTGATTTTTTATACATTTCCGGAAAATTCGTAATATGGATGCACAGATCATTACTATCGGGGATGAAATCCTGATCGGTCAAACGGTTGACAGCAACTCGGCGCGTATAGCTGCGGAGCTGAACGGAATCGGCATACGGGTACAGCGTATTATTTCCGTTCCCGATCAGGAAGAAGCCATCATACGTGCCCTGGAAGAAGCTGTTTCGGAAGTGTATCTGGTATTGCTTACCGGCGGACTGGGACCTACCCGCGATGATATCACCAAAAATGCCCTGTGTGCCTATTTCAAGGTTCCTCTGGTTTTTAACGAGAAGGTGTTCCGGCAGAATGAAATAATGCTGGCAGCACGCGGAATCGGAATGAATCTGCTGAACCGCTCACAGGCTGAAATTCCCCGCGACAGCATTCCCCTGAAAAATGAAACGGGCACTGCGCCGGGACTCTGGTTCGTCCGTGGCGGCCGGGTAGTGGTGGCGCTGCCCGGAGTACCGCATGAAATGGCAGACATCCTGAATAAAGAAGTGATTCCCCGGCTAACAAAAAGGTTTAAAACACCGGTTGTAATACACAGAACCATAAATACTTTTGGTGCTTTCGAGGCACACCTGGCAGACATGCTTGCCGGCTTTGAAAATAACCTGCCTCCGCATGTTCGTCTGGCTTACCTGCCTTCATACGGAATCATCAAGCTACGTCTGAGCCTCACCGGCTCAGACAGAACCACCCTTGAAAAGGAGAGGGACTATTTCCAGTCGGAACTGGAAAAAATCGTGGGAAAATATGTCTGGGGGTATGACAGAGATACCCTGGAAGAACTGGTAGGGAAGGAGCTGGTCAATCGCGGAGCCACCCTGTCACTGGCAGAAAGTTGCACCGGGGGGGCCATTTCCCGGATGATCACTTCTGTCCCCGGTAGTTCGCAGTATTTTGCCGGATCGGTAGTAGCCTATTCCAATGCGGTGAAGAAAGAATGGCTGGGAGTGACCAAGAAGATGCTTTCCATACACGGGGCGGTAAGCCGGCCGGTAGTAGAGCAAATGGTCAGGGGGGCCTTGGAAAAATTTTCCACCGCTTATGCCGTGGCTACTTCAGGCATTGCCGGGCCAACGGGAGGCACACCCGCCAAACCCGCAGGAACCGTATGGATTGCTGTAGCGAATCAAAACCGCACGATCTCTGAAAAATACATGTTCGGGGAAGGGCGTCAGAGGGTGATCAGGCGATCGGCTCATGCCGCCCTGCATATGTTGCTACAGGTGATACGCCGGTATCCTGCCTGAAATGAAAATTTCACAATAAATTTGAATATTTTACTTGATTAATTGAATAAAATTCACGTATTTTGCGATCTGTTTTGAAAAACCTATTTGATTAAGGATCAGGAACCATGTCGAAAGTTTGTCAAGTTACCGGAAAACGCATGATGGTGGGGAATAACGTATCCCACTCGAAAAGAAGAACCAAACGCAGGTTTTACCCCAACCTGTTTACCAAAAAGTTCTACCTGCCCGAAGAGGACCGCTGGATCCGTCTCAGGGTATCGGCAGCAGGCATCCGTCTGATCAACAAGAAAGGGGTCACGGCTGTCCTGAAGGAAGCAAAAGAAAAAGGATATATTGATAAGATATAATATTGTATTGCCATGGCTAAGAAAGGAAACAGAGTACAGGTCATCCTGGAGTGCACCGAGCACAAAGACAGTGGTTTACCTGGAACTTCCCGGTACATTACCGTAAAGAACCGCAAGAACACTTCCGAGAGGCTGGAGTTGAAGAAATACAACCCCATTCTGAAAAAACACACCATACACCGAGAAACCAAATAATACACCATCATGGCGAAGAAAGTTGTATCCACATTGAAATCAGGTACCGGAAAGGAATTTACCCGGGTCATCAAGATGGTTAAATCGGAAAAAACCGGCGCTTATATCTTCAGGGATGAGATCGTGAACAATGCCCACATTAAGGATTTCTTTCAGAAAAAATAGGCTGTTGTTCATCCCGTTGTGAAACAGCAAAGGCTTTCTTCATGGCTGAAGAGGGCTTTTTTTTGTTTAAATCCACCCATATCAAACAAATACAATGGCTGCATTTGGTATTTTTTCCCGGGAGAAGAAGGAAAAGCTCGACATGGGACTTGAAAAAACCAAGGAAAATGTCTTCAAAAAGCTCACCCGGGCCATGGTGGGTCGTTCTGAGGTGAATGAGGAAGTGCTGGATGAGCTGGAAGAGATCCTGATCTCTTCGGATGTGGGCGTAAATACCACTCTGCGCATTATTGAAAGAATTGAAAAGAGGGTGGCGCGCGACAAATACTTGAATGCGGGAGAACTTGACAGGATCCTGAGGGAAGAGGTAGCTGCTCTCCTGGCTGAAAATGCGGAAGGTGAACCGGCGGGTTTTGAATCGGTTCTCACGGCAAAGCCCTTTGTGATTATGGTGGTGGGAGTGAACGGCGTGGGGAAGACCACCACCATTGCCAAGCTGGCACATCAGTTTAAAAAGCTGGGAAAAAAAGTATTTCTGGGTGCGGCCGACACTTTCCGGGCGGCTGCCGTTGATCAGCTCTCGGTCTGGGCTGAACGGGCCGGGGTGGAAATCGTGAAACAAAAAATGGGGGCAGACCCTGCCTCGGTGGCTTTCGACACCCTCAGTGCCGCCAGAGCCCATGATGCCGATGTGATCATTGTAGATACGGCCGGAAGACTGCATAATAAGGTCAACCTGATGAACGAACTGGCCAAGATCAAAAGGGTGATGAAAAAGGTTATTCCCGATGCCCCGCACGAGGTACTTTTAATACTTGACGGGTCCACCGGCCAGAATGCCTTTGAACAGGCCAGGCAGTTTACTGCCGTTACGGAAGTTACTGCGCTATGCATTACAAAACTCGACGGAACAGCCAGGGGCGGGGTTGTACTGGGAATATCCGACCAGTTCCGTATTCCTGTCAGATACATCGGGCTGGGGGAAGGACTGGATGACATCCAGGTGTTCAACCGGATAGAGTTTGTCGATTCACTGTTTCGCAGGGACAACGAATGACCGGTCCTGAAAAACAACCCGGATCCCTTGTCCAGGTGGTAACCCTGGGCTGTTCGAAAAACCTGGTCGATTCAGAACATCTTTCCCGCCAGCTGCAGGCTGCAGGCTTCGATACCGTTCACACCGATGCTCCCGTGAAAAGCCGGTACGCCCTGATCAATACCTGCGGATTCATACATGATGCCAAACAGGAATCGGTGAATACCATCCTGGAATTTATTGCTGCCCGTCGTGCCGGCCACATTGAAAAGCTCTATGTCATAGGCTGTTTATCACAACGATATAAAGAAGAACTTCAGGAAGAGCTTCCGGAAGTGGACGGTTTTTTCGGGGTCAACGAACACCCCCGCATCCTGAAAGCCCTGGGTGGAGAATACCGGGAAGAACTGGAAGGGGAGAGGGTACCTGCCACACCCTCACACTATGCCTACCTGAAAATATCGGAAGGCTGTAGCCGCCAGTGTGCATTCTGTGCTATTCCCCTGATCAGGGGCAGGCAACGTTCCCTTTCGGTTGAAAAGATCTTGCAGGAGGCAGGTTATCTTGCAGAAAAGGGTGTAAAAGAACTGATACTTATTGCCCAGGATTTGACCTCCTACGGCAAGGATCTGTACGGAAAAAAAATGTTACCCCATTTGCTGGAAAAACTGGTCTGTATTCCCGGTTTGAAATGGATCAGACTGCAATATACCTACCCGGCAGGATTCCCGGTGGAAGAGATCATTTCTTTGATGAAAGAACACCGGAAGATATGCAGGTACCTGGATATACCGGTGCAGCATTCCCATCCGGATATCCTGAAGCGGATGAACCGCGGCCACAGTCTGGAAGAAGCTGTTATGATCATAAAGCGGTTCCGGGAAGAGTTTCCCGAGGTATCTGTCCGTTCCACACTTATCACCGGTTTTCCGGGAGAAAGTCGCGCAGAATTTCTCCACCTGAAAAAATTCGTGGAAGAAATGCGTTTCGACAGACTGGGAGTGTTTACCTATTCCCATGAAGAGCACACCCCTGCCTGGCGAAACTATACCGATGATATCAGCCTGCGTACCAAAAACTACCGGATGCAGTCGCTAATGAAATTACAAGAAGAGATTTCTCTGGAGAAAAATCGTCTCAAAGCAGGCAAAACTGTGGAGGTGCTGATCGACGGGAAAAATGACAGGTATTATTACGGAAGAACGGAATACGACTCACCGGAAGTGGACAATGAAGTATTGATACCGGTGGATTCCGGCAACGCCCATCCCGGGCGATTCTACCGTGTGGAAATCAGAAATGCAGGTCCTTATGAGTTGTACGGGCAATTGACCGGTAAATAAGGTGGTTAAAAAAAACCGCCCGCAGGCGGAATTTTTCAGTTCTTCCCTTGTTGTTTTTCGGATTCCTCCTCCTGGTTTTCCCTGTTTTTACTGGCTTCCTTTACTTTCGGCTTTTTGATCGAAATTTTGATCTGCTCCTTGTCTTTTTCCAGGTCAACCACCACGGTATCGCCCTCTTTCAGGTCGGATTTGATGATCACCTCGGCCATGGGGTCTTCCAGGTGCTTCTGGATAGCCCTTTTCAGGGGACGGGCCCCGAACTGGATATCGTATCCGTGATCCACGATGAAATCTTTGGCTGCATTGGTGATTTTTACATGGTAACCCAGTCCGTTGATCCTTTCGTACAGACCTTTCAGTTCAATATCAATGATCTCGTGGATATGCTCCCTCGACAGGGAATTGAAGATCACCACATCGTCGAGACGGTTCAGGAACTCGGGTGAAAACGCCTTTTTCAGGGATTTCTGAATAACCGTACGGGCATGTTCATCCATGTTGCTTTTTCCGAGTGATGCATGGAAGCCCACACCGGTACCGAAATCCTTCAGCTGGCGGGTACCGATATTGGAGGTCATGATAATAATGGTATTCCTGAAGTCCACCCGGCGGCCCAGCGAATCGGTGAGCTGCCCTTCATCCATCATCTGCAGCAGGATATGGTACACATCGGGGTGGGCTTTTTCAATTTCATCGAGCAGTACCACGGCATAAGGACGCCGGCGCACTTTTTCGGTTAGTTGTCCGCCTTCTTCGTAACCTATGTATCCCGGAGGGGCACCGACCAGACGCGAAACGGAGAATTTCTCCATGTATTCGCTCATGTCGATACGGATCAGGGCATCGGTGCTGTCGAACAGGTACCGGGCAAGCACCTTGGCCAGTTGTGTTTTCCCCACTCCGGTGGGTCCCAGGAATATGAACGACCCGATGGGCTTGTTGGGATCCTTCAGGCCGGCCCGGTTTCTCTGGATGGATTTCACGATCTTTTCGATGGCTTCCTCCTGGCCTACTACCCACTTTTTCAGTTCATTCCCCATCTTCAGGAGGCGCTGGCCCTCAGCCTGGGCAATTCGCTGCACGGGCACCCCTGTCATCATAGCCACCACTTCAGCCACCTTTTCTTCATTCACCGTTTCCCGGTTCAGGGAAAGTTCCTTTTCCCATTTATTTTTTTCAATATCGAGCAGTTCGATGAATTCCTTTTCCCGGTCACGGTAACTGGCGGCCTTCTCAAAGTTCTGGTTTTTCACAGCCTGCACTTTTTCCTTCCGGGTTTCTTCCAGTTTCTGCTCCAGTTGAAGAATCGTTTCGGGAACCACGATATTGGTAATATGTACCCGGCTGCCGGCTTCATCCATGGCATCTATGGCCTTGTCGGGCAGATGCCGGTCGGATATGTACCGGTTGGTCAGCCGCACGCAGGCCTGGATGGCATCATCGGTATACAGCACATTGTGGTGGTCTTCGTACCGCTCCTTGATATTGTTGAGGATCTCAATGGTTTCCTCCACACTGGTGGGTTCCACCATCACCTTCTGGAAACGTCTTTCCAGGGCCCCGTCTTTTTCGATATGCTGGCGGTATTCATCCAGGGTAGTGGCTCCTATGCACTGGATTTCGCCCCGGGCCAGGGCAGGTTTGAGCATGTTGGCCGCATCGAGCGAACCGGTTGCTCCTCCGGCGCCCACAATGGTGTGTATCTCGTCAATAAACAGAATGACATCATTGGTCTTGGCCAGTTCATTCAGAATGGCTTTCATTCTCTCCTCAAATTGCCCGCGGTATTTGGTGCCGGCTACAATGGAGGCCAGATCGAGGGTAATGACCCGTTTCCCGAACAACACCCTGCTTACCTTGCGTTGAACAATACGCAATGCCAGGCCTTCCACAATGGCCGATTTTCCCACACCCGGGTCACCGATCAGAATGGGATTGTTTTTCTTGCGGCGACTCAGGATCTGGGCCAGTCTTTCAATTTCCCTTTCTCTTCCGATAATGGGATCGAGACGGTCTTCCTCGGCCGCCTTGGTCAGGTCAATACCGAAATTGTCCAGCACCGGGGTTTCGGAAGTGGTTTTCTGATTGCCGGGTGCACCGCCGGTGCCTTTGGGACCTCCACCGAAACCTTGTGTCTCATCGTCTTCATCATCTTGCGGAAAATCAGCCCGTGCCTGTGTATTGCTGCTGATCAGCTCTGCTTTAACCATGTGGTAATCAATGTTCCTTTCTTCCAGGATCTGGGTTATCATACTGTTTCTGTCTTTCAGAATGGCCAGCAGCAGGTGTCCGGTATCTATAGTAGTGTTCTTCAACGACTTAGCTTCCAGATATACCAGCTTCAGGATCCGTTCGGAAGTTTTCAGCAGGGGAATGTTCTCCGCATCCTTCACCTGTGCGGTGTGATCAGGCCGCACAGATCCTTCCACCGCCAGCTTCAGTTCCTTCAGATCGGCACCCAGCGACAACAGGATATCGATGGCAATCCCTTCCCCCTCACGAAGAATCCCCAGGAACAGATGTTCGGGACCGATATACAGGTTCCCCAGCCTGACGGCTTCTTCCTTGCTGAAAGAGAGAACATCCTTTATTCTTTGTGAAAATTTTGCATCCATATATTTTATTACCTCGTTTTCAGATTATGTAATACTAACGGAAATTAGTTCAAAATGTTGAATAAATCGTATGAATAAATACTGCCCTTTCAGGCGATAAAGGTACATAGAACCTGTCTGATCTTTCATATTGATTTCCTATCAATTTTAAACAACGGTTTGTTGAAAAACCCTGTTTCATATCCGTCTAAAATCCACAATAATTCGCTATTTTCGCACATTAAACTTCACCCGGCAAAGGTACAAAAAAAAAGGATACGATACAGATTAATACGATTGGTATATGTCAAATAATGAGAAGATTATAAAAATCAACATTGAGGAGGAGATGAAATCGGCCTACATTGACTATTCAATGTCGGTCATTGTATCCCGGGCATTGCCCGATGTGAGGGACGGATTTAAGCCGGTGCACCGGCGGGTGTTGTTCGGTATGTCGGAGCTGGGCTTATTCTCAAACAAGCCGTTCAAGAAGTCTGCCCGTATTGTGGGGGAAGTTCTGGGAAAATATCATCCGCACGGTGATTCCTCGGTGTATGAAGCCATGGTGCGCATGGCGCAGTCGTGGTCGTTGCGATACCCGCTGGTGGACGGGCAGGGAAATTTCGGGAGTATTGACGGCGACAGTCCCGCTGCCATGCGATATACGGAAGCCCGGCTACAGAAGATCAGCGAAGATATCCTGGCAGATATTGACAAAGACACAGTTGATTTTCAGCTGAATTTCGACGATACCCTGAAAGAACCTGCCGTTATGCCAACCCGGATCCCCACCCTGCTGGTAAACGGTGCCAGCGGCATTGCCGTGGGCATGGCCACCAATATGCCCCCGCATAACCTTTCGGAGGTGGTGGACGGACTGGTAGCCATGATCGATAATCCCGACATCACCACGGAAGAGATTATGGAACACATCAAGGCTCCCGATTTTCCCACCGGAGGGATCATCCACGGGTATCAGGGTGTGAAGGAAGCCTACGAAACCGGTAGGGGACGTATTGTGGTCAGAGCCAGGGTAGAAATTGAAAACACCCCCAGCGGCCGTGAAAAGATCATCGTTACCGAAATACCCTACATGGTGAACAAGGCCGAACTGATCCGCAAAGCGGCCGAACTGATCAATGAGAAAAAAATAGAGGGAGTAAGTTATATCAACGATGAATCGGACCGCTCGGGCATGCATATTGTCATCATCCTGAAAAAGGATGCTTCCGCCAATGTGGTTCTGAACAAATTGTATAAGTATACACAGCTGCAGACCTCGTATAACGTAAACAACATTGCTCTGGTCAACGGCCGGCCACGCATCCTGAACCTGAAACAATTGCTCGATCATTTTATCAGGCACCGGCACCAGGTGGTGGTCAGAAGGTCGAAATATGAACTGGATCAGGCAATGAAGCGGGCACATGTGCTTGAGGGACTACTCATTGCGCTGGATCATCTCGATGAAGTGATTAAGCTCATCCGGGCTTCCGCCACTGTGGAAGATGCCCGGAACGGGCTGATGGAAAACTTCGGCCTGACGGAGATCCAGGCCCGTGCCATACTCGATATGCGGCTGCAGAAGCTTACCGGACTGGAAAGAGAAAAAGTGCGGAAGGAGTACAACGAACTGATGCAGCAGATCGAATTCCTGAAAAGGGTACTGGCAGAAGAACCCCTGAGGATGAAGATCATACGGGATGAATTGCTGGAGATCAAAGCGAAATACGGTGATCCCCGACGTACCGAGATCATTCCCAATGCGGAAGAATTCAATCCTGAAGATTTTTATGCCGATGAAGATGTGGTGATCACCATTTCCCACCTGGGATATATTAAACGAACCCCGCTGACCGAATTCCGGCGACAGGGAAGGGGGGGGGTCGGTTCCCGGGGTGGGACCACACGCGAAGAGGATTTTCTGGAACATCTGTATGTGGCTTCCATGCACAATACCATGCTCTTTTTCACCGAAAAGGGAAGGTGTTACTGGCTGAAGGTATACGAAATTCCGGAAGGAAGCAGAACCTCGAAAGGACGGGCCATACAGAATGTGATCAACCTTAATCCCGACGACAAGGTAAGGGCATACATCCATGTGCGTGACCTGTCGGACAGGGAATACGTGAACAATAACTATATTGTTCTGGGCACCCGCAAGGGAGTAATCAAAAAGACTGTTCTGGAAGCCTATTCCCGGCCAAGGCAAAACGGGATCATGGCCATTCAGATCAGGGAAGGCGACAACCTGATTGAGGCAAAAATGACCAACGGAAACCATGAAGTGATCCTGGCGGTAAAATCGGGCAGGGCCATTCGTTTTCCGGAACATACCGTCAGACCCATGGGAAGGGTTGCTTCGGGTGTTCGGGGCATTACCCTTTCAGGACCCGACGACGAGGTAATCGGGATGGTATGCGTGGAAAACGAAAGCGAGGATATCCTGGTGGTATCGGAAAAAGGCTATGGAAAACGTTCCAGGCTGGGAGATTACCGGATCACCAACAGGGGAGGCAAAGGAGTGAAAACCATCCGCCTCACAGAAAAAACCGGTCGCCTGATCGCATTGAAAGGAGTCACCGACACAGACGATCTGATGATCATCACACGGATGGGGCTGGCCATTCGCCTGGCCGTATCGGAGCTGCGGGTAATGGGCCGTACTACCCAGGGTGTGCGCCTGATCAATCTGAAAGAAGGCGATTCTATTGCTTCAGTGGCTTATGTGGATGTGGAAAACAACGGGGGGGAAGCTGCAGAACCCCTCGAGGAAGAACCGGCGGAGGAAGTGGAATAGCCATTTTAAACGGCCTGATACCATTTTTTAAAAGAGCATACAGGTGTTTTTGAGAAAATTATTAATTTTGAAATCTGATAATCAAATCTTTTAAGAGAAAATGACTATGAAAAATTTAGCCTTCATTCTTTTACTGGCGGTAATTCCCTTGACTTCATGTGCTCAAAAGGGTAAAGTAACTTCAGCACTGAACTATGTGGAAGCGGAAGATATTGAAAAAGCCCTTGAAGCCATCAAAGTCGCCCAGGAAAATGAAAAGACAAAAGACTGGTATAAAACGTATTTCGCAAAAGGGCGTGTATATCAGGTGATGTACGAAACGGGGGATAAGGATATGATAGAAAAGGCCGGCGATCCGCTGGAAATTGCCTACAAAAGCTATCAGAAGGCCAAGGAACTCGATGAAAAAGGCAGGGTTGAAAAACAGATCGACCTGTATTACCAGTCTCTGCTGAATGATTTCCTGAACCAGGGGATTGAAGCTTTCAATGAGTCTGACTTCGAACAGGCCTACAAATCATTCATTTATGCCCAGAAAGTAGGAGAGGAACCCATCTTCCAGGGTGGAGTGGATACCAGCATTATCTATAATGCCGGGCTGGCAGCCTACAATGGCAAAATGTATGAAAAAGCCATTGAGTGTTTCGAAGAAGTGGGAGAAATGGGATATGAGGAAGGTACTCCGTATATTCTGATCAAAAATTCCTATATCGCCATAAACGATTCGGCCAGCGCAATAGAAGCGCTTCAGAAGGGTTTTGAAATGTTTCCTCAAAATGAAGGAATACTGATCGAACTGATCAACTATTATCTGATGTCGGGAGCCGATGATGAAGCCCTGGAATATATTGAGATGGCCATTGAAAGGGATCCGGAAAATTCTTCATACTGGCACGCCCAGGGAGTATTGTACGATAAGAAGCAGGTGATGGACAAGGCTATAGAAAGCTATAATAAGGCCATTGAGCTTGACGACACGAACTTTAACAGCTATTACAATCTGGGAGCCCTGTATTTTAATCAGGGAGTGAATATGGCCAATAAGGCACTGGAGATCCAAGATCCTGACGAATATACTGCTGCTGTTGAAAAGGCCGATGAAAAGTTCCAGGAATCCTTACCGTGGCTGGAAAAAGCCCATGAACTGAATCCCGATGATGTAAGTACCATGGAAACGCTAAAAATGCTGTATTACCGTCTGAAAATGATGGATAAGCATGCAGAGATAAGCGAAAAGCTTGAAAACCTGTAATAAACCGTTGTAATGAAAAATAAAATGAGGGGAAAGGATATCTTTCCCCTTATTTTATTTACTGGCAGTGGGGGATCGTGTTTAAATCCTGTTGTGGAAATTAATGGACATGTGTATTTGAATTTTACCATAGTATTTGACATAATATTAATTATAGGACATTCGTTTACTTACTGACATTTCCTCCTCAAAACCGTTGTATCAGAGAAATTCTCATTGTAATGCCAGTCGCAACGCCCTCAACAGATTCCCATTACTGACATCCTGCGCTACGAAAGAAACGCCCCGGACGACCATAACCGGGATATGACCTGCACTCGCCATGCCTCCTGTTAATATTTTATTTTTTTTAATCATATGATTGTTCTACATTTGTCCTCTTTATTTATCCTCCCGTACCGGCAAATCATTTAAATATAACCCATTAACCAAGCAAAGAAAATTATGTTTCATAGCGAAAGCACCCATTTCCTGGAAAAAAATGAAGTACTGGGGTCTGTCGACATCGATATTTACACCGATATTATCGACAAAAACCGTGTAGAGATCCTGAAACAAAAGGCTAAACCCCTTGGCAACAAGGAATGGGCCCATATTAATTCCACAATTAACGGCGGAGGAGTGGCTGAAATGCTGAAAAGCGTGGTGCCTATTGCCAAGGGACTGGGTATCAATACGAAATGGTATTGCATCGAAGGTAATGACGATTTTTATTCCATCACCAAACGCTTCCATAATATTATTCAGGGAGTGGATCAGAAATTTACCCTGAGGGATCTGTTTGAAACATATATAAAAACCAACAAGGATAATTTCAAAGATCAGGTGATCAGTGAGGATTTTGCCGTGGTGCATGATCCCCAGCCCTGTGCCTCCATCGTGCACGGGCATTATGAGGGCAAAGTGGCGTGGCGCTGCCATATCGATACTTCCGAAGCCAATGAAATGATATGGCATTTTTTGCTTCCCTATATCAATAATTATGATAGCGTGATCTTTTCCATGAAAGAATTCGTGAAGGAAGGAATCAAAAAACCGGTATATCAGATCACCCCCGCCATCGATCCATTAACCCGGAAAAACCGGCAACGCACCCGGAAAGAAGCCCTGGATACCCTGGACGACCTGTTCAAAGAACACCGGATCGATCCTGAAAGGCCCATTGTACTGGCCGTTTCCAGATATGACATCCACAAGAACCAGAAGACCATTATCCGGTCGTTCATGGAACTGAAAAAAGACCCGGCGGTTAAAAAACTAAAGCCCCAGCTGATCATTGTGGGAAACTCGGCCAGCGACGATCCCGAAGGAGCAATCATGTACCAGGAGATTTTGAAAATCATTGACGGAGATCCGGATATCTTTCCTCTTTTGAACATCCCGAACAATGAGGAAAACATCGGTTCCCTGATGAAGGTAGCTCATGTATTCATTCACGTTTCCACCAAAGAAGGTTTCGGACTGGTGGTTACCGAGGCCCTGTGGCAGGGAACACCCGTGATCGGCTCCAATGTGGGGGGGATCGTGCTGCAGGTGATCCCGGCCAAAACCGGATTTCTGGTCGAACCCTTCGATGTGGAACGCATCGTGGGTTTTACCAAGCATTTCCTGCTGAATGATGAAGAAAGGGAAAGAATGGGCATGAAGGCCGTTGAACATGTCAGGGAAAATTTCCTGATTACTACCCTGGTGGAAAAATATATCCGCCTGATGCGTTTCCTGCTGGGAACAGATTACCCCTACTTCAAGATATAGGGTTTCAGGACGCCTGTCATACCGCATCGTCGGGCCCGAGCATGATCCGCATGGGTTCTGCCGCGGTATTTATGCGGAATGAACCTTTTTCCGGATAACTGACCGGATAACTCTGCATTCCTGTCTTGCGCACAGAGTGATAACTGGTAAGCAATATAAGGTACAAAAATTTCCTTATCCGACTAATAAACAAAAATGCTCCTTTCCAATTATTGGCTGAACCACTTTTCCAGATGACGGCTGATATACTCCACTACCT
>Ga0190334_1000187_pt1 | contig 32279 bp, 35 predicted proteins | sample 48720478_MG_FD_161270 | JGI IMG/M metagenome (GOLD analysis project Ga0190334, IMG submission 161270) | Hydrothermal vent sediment bacterial communities from Southern Trench, Guaymas Basin, Mexico - 4872-04-7-8_MG | ecosystem: Environmental > Aquatic > Marine > Hydrothermal vents > Sediment ... | reverse complement strand
TGCCAGAGTTGATGTGTTTCAGGTAAAATTTTCCTGTCCTGGAGGTTTTCTTTCATTGAGGACCTCCTCGTTTTGGTTTATTTGCAAAGAAGGGGACTTTGTCTCCCTTTTTTTTATTTCCTCCTATAATCCTCATTTTATATCCCTTACACAAAATTTTATACACCACCTTTAATAATTTATATTATGGCCTTTATAGAATGGTGAAGAAATACGAGAATGAAAATAAATCATTGTTGGAGTTATTCAGTATGAAGAAAAATCCTGTAGGTATTGGAATAATCTTATTGATTTTATGTTTTAATATAAAACCCTCTTTCGCAGGACGCCCTCTATCCACTGAGGATGCAGGAGTAAGTAGCAAAGGGGTTTTTCTCTTGAGATGAGCATTGATTACACCAGGCAAAACAATAAATATAAAGACTTTTCATTACTTTTTGTTCCCAATATAAGGCGGTTTTAGATGGTGGTTTTAGAATTAGTATATCCGGTGGGGAAAACAGGAATGTAGTGCTCCCCTAAAAAGTAGACACTTTTTGAGTGAAATTTGTTGAATATCCATCTTTTCCCTCCATTATTTTATAATATTTTTTCTCCGCTTCCACAGGAGCTAAGTATCCAAGCGCAGAGTGGGGATAGTAGTGATTATATTCTTCAGCAAACCTGCTGAGGGCTTCTTTAGCTTCCTGGACAGTTTCATACTCGAAAGGCCATATAACTTCCTCTTTTATCGTCCTTATCATCCGCTCTGTCTCTGCATTCCCTTTAGGGTTATCATAGCTCGTGAATATTTGCTCTATATTAAGTAGCCTGCTCGCTTCCATAAATTTCCTTGAGCTGGGCTGAGAACCATTATCGCTTACAAGAGACAGTCCACGCCCTGATACCCCTTCGGGAAATTCCCTCAAAACCGCTCCTTCCAATGCTTTAAGCCATAGTTCCGTCTTTGCACTCTTGTCTACTTCTATTGCCACTATCTTCCTGCTCCACCAATCCAAAACCACAACCATGTTAGCCCATCCCTGACGAAGAGTGAAAAACTTACTCATATCTATCCCCCATATCTGACCTGGCCTTTCTGGGGTGGGTTTGCTGCAATAGACCCTTTTGGGCTTTGTCCGCTTTTTCCTAAGAAGCCTTCCGCTCTCTCGCATAAGTCTGTAGACCCTCTTCTTGTTAATTTGTAGCCCTTCTCTCTTGCTTAACCACCCCCATATACGACGATATCCCCAATAGGGATGACCCATAACCAGCTCATCTATTCTCCTCTTTATCTCTTCGTCATCTGCCTTCCTTCTTCGCTTTCCCTTCCCCCTTCTCCTGCTGTAAAGAACACTTCTTGAAATCCCCAACGCTTCACTTATATGGGAGGGTTTGTAGCCTTCGCTTCGAAGCCGCATTGCCATAGTAACTTTTTCCCCTACATCTCTTGCGTTTTTTTTAATATCTCTATAATCAAAGCCTGTTTACCCGCAAGGCGCTCCAAGGAGCGAATCTTAGCTTTGAGACGTTTTACCTCGTTTCTCTCTGGACCACTAAGAGCCTCTTCAGCACCTTGAAGAAACTTCTCTTTCCATCTGTAGAAGATAGTCTGGGAAATCCCATAACGACGGCATACTTCAGCTAAGGTGCTTTCTCCCCTGATAACTTCAAGCACAATGGCTACCTTTTCTGCTGGCGAGTATCTCTTTGCCATCTCACAACTCCTTTCTTTTCTCTACTAATAATAGAGAAAAAAGAACGAAGATAAAAGAAGCAAGCCACCCCCTTTCCTACGTAAAGGGGGTTCTTCCACTGTAACCTTAAACTTTTCTACTGTCCACTTCTTAAGGGGAGCAGTATAGGAATACGCAGTTACTCTCGGTTATTCAAGAGTGTTTTAATCATAAAGAAGGGTGAGAAGTTTATAAAAATTGAAGCCAATGAGTTAATAATTTTTTGTTTTGGTATGAAGCTATTTTTATAGAAATCTTGAACCAAAGACCCTTTATTTTAATCCATATTTAAAAAGGAGCAATACAGGAGGGAAAAATGGGATTTAAAAGGTCCACAAGCTTAATCTGGTTTTCTTTAATATTCTTAAGTGTAATAGTATTCAAGGTTCACTCCAAGCAAAACCATACGAAAATAACAAAACCTCCCTATCCTTATACTGTGGTGGACACAGGCCAGAACAAGTGCTATGACAATTTCAAAGAGATTCCATGTCCAGCGCCCAATGAACCCTTTTTTGGTCAGGACGCTCAATACAGAGGTTACCAGCCTAACTATATAGATAATGGAGACGGCACAATAACTGACTTTACTACTGGATTGATGTGGACCAAAAGCCCGGATTGGAATAGGGATCATGTTATAAACTACAAGGATAAAATGTTCTACAAAGAGGCTTTGGCCTGGGTGAAGAAGAAAAACAGTGAAAGATACCTTGGTTACAATGACTGGCGTTTACCTTCTATTAAGGAACTGTATTCTCTTATCCAATTCAATGGAGTTGATCCCGACCCCCGAAGTGTTAAAGCAAATAACCTGATTCCTTTTATTGACACGAATTACTTTGATTTTGCATACGGAGATTTAAGTGCTGGCGAGAGAATCATAGATGCCCAGTTTCTTTCTTCCACCAAATACGTGAGTAAAACCATGAGAGGTGCCGACACAGTTTTTGGAGTTAATTTTGCAGATGGAAGAATTAAAGGATATCCCACTGGACCAATGCCTGGCCGTAGGGGAGACAAAAAATTTTATGTGCTTCTCGTCAGGGGAAATCCAGAATATGGGAAGAACCATTTTGTGGATAATGGAGATGGAACGATTACGGACAGAGCTACTGGTTTAATGTGGACTAAATACGATAGCGGCTACGGGATGACGTGGAAAGAGGCTTTAGCATGGGTTCAGAAAAAGAACAGAGAAAATTATCTTGGTTATAATGACTGGCGTCTGCCAAATGCCAAAGAACTTCAGTCAATAGTGGATTACTCCAGATGCCCTGATACCACAAATTCCCCTGCTATAAATCCAATCTTTAAATGCACTCCCATTAAAAACGAAGGCAATCAAACTGATTATGGTTACTATTGGACAAGCACTACCCATGCTCGCTCGCGCCGAAGTGGTCAAAATGCTGTTTACATTGCATTTGGAAGAGCCCTTGGATGGATGCGGCCTCTGCATTTTTCTGGAAGACCAGTGCTTATGGATGTCCATGGAGCTGGTGCACAGAGGTCGGATCCAAAAACAGGAAATCCTTCAGATTTTCCTTTTGGTCGTGGTCCCCAGGGCGATGTCATAAGGATATACAATTTTGTTCGTCTGGTGAGAGGTGGCCTGAGTAAAAAATCTATATAATACCTGAAAATCTTAAAGGTTTTATCGTAATGTTTTTATTTCTCTTAATCTGACAGGAAATCTCCTGCAAAATTTTGATTTTTCACTGCTATTTTTTAATGAACGGCTCTGATAAGTGTAAAAAAGTTCAAATTTAAAATTGATGTAAATGTCAAAAATGAAGACCTGCTCACTTAAACTTGTAACCTATTGCCCAATAACCTACCCAGTGTTTGAGTGAGAATGGAGCGGTTATGCCAATTCCCTTCTTAAAGACTGGGAGTACCCCAAAACTATAACTGTCTCCATACCTCAAAGTAATTCCCTCCAGTTTTTTACCTTTAAGATGGGCAAGGTTCAGCACTGTCATAACTCCAAATGGAACAGAATAAACCCCGCACCAGGTAATTTTTTCACCCCATACCCTATCTGCAAAAAGTCTTATTTTCTCCTCGGTGATATTTCCTGAAAGAAATTTTTTCCCCAGCTCTTTGTCCTGAGCAATGGCTTTATCATGTGCTTCCTCATCCAGTCCAAAGGGCTGATAGCCGAAATCAGGCCCATAGTGAGTGGCATCTGTGGAAAAAATAAATGCTATATCTCTACCGGGGCTTAACTCTTTTTCTTTCATATAACTGGCAAACACTTTAGCAAGCCTGCTTGAAATATCCTTTATTTTCCACCAGCTCATTTTTGTTACCATTATGGGAAGGATCTTAACATTTCTATTGTAGTATTGAAGAAATGGAACCATTGCTTCAGCTGCATGTTCAAGGTCATGGGCTTTGCGGGAAATTATATAATCTTCCTTGCTGAGATTTTCTTCAAGGTATTTCCTAAGGGCTGTATCAACTTTCACTGGAGAATAAGGAGCCTGCCACGCATCGTAATCATCAAAAATAAGGACGCCCTGCGGGTCATTGATGGCCTTTCTCACATTTCCATGGGTAACCGAGAAGATAACTACTGTTTTTGCTCGAGCAATCCGGGGTATAGCGTGGACATAAACTCTTCCAGCAAACATGTGGTCATCATGGGGTGAAATTACTGCAAAAAATCCATCTTTACTCTCTTTTTTCAGGAGGTTCCTTTCGTATTGATTGGCAATTTTTACAACAGCTTCAATCTGAGCAGGCTTTGTGCAATAACCTACATTGTCGAAGTAATGTCTTACTCCACCACCTATTGCCAGGGATATAAATAATGCAAAACTAAGTATTTTTCTCATATATGAATTCTATCACCACTTTTCCTTTATAATCCAAGTTATATTCTTTATTTTCTCGTCTAAAGAGTCTCCTGCATGCTTTTCAAAACCTTTAAAACAGAATTCTTTTTGCCCTTCTTTATCAACTTAATCGGAGCATTTTTAAGAGTTTGGTTCTCTGAATAAAGAAAAAGTCTTCTCGCTTTTTCTTCAGGAAATATGGAAACCAGATAAATGCAAAAATCATACAACTCTTCTACGGAGTTCAAAAATCTCTCTCTGGGGACAGCTTTCCCTGCTTTCCATTTCATTATGGTTCTTTCCTTTACACCTATGATCTCCGCTATTTCAAGCCACGAGGTAAAAAGGGTTCTTTTTATATAGTTCAATTTTGAGGCTATCGTGATAGTTCGCAGAGTATTTTCCACCTCATTCCCAATTCTGGTGTCAAATGTTCCTTTTTTAACCACAATCACCACAGGGGACTTCGTCAGATTCCATTTAATCTCTGACAAAAATCGCTTTTCCTCCAATTCATCATAAAAAACCACAGGCAAACCTGAAAAAGACTCAAATAAATCTTCCATCTTGGCCTCCGTGCTTAATATAGAGGAAAATTCATGAAAAAGTCAAGAAACTAAAATAGCTCTTCACTTTAAGGCTTTAAATAAAATGCTGGAAGTTATACCTCATTTTTCTTTAGATATCTTCCACCACAGGATATAAGAATAAAGCACCAGGAAAAAAGCAACGGCGCAAACCAGAATGAGAAGCACAGTGGTCGACCATGAAGCTGGTAAAAATACTGAAAAAATAATTAATATCCCGATTAGAACAAAACTCCATCCTCCTACCCTGTGAGTTTTCTTCCATACAGTCTCATTCTCCAACGTCCACGGAGTTCTTATTCCAACAAAATAATTTGGTTTTATTCCAGGAAGATAATTTCCCAGCAAAACAAACAAGACTCCTATTAATATATTTATTAGCTTCAGGTTAGATAACCCTTTAATATACAGATAAGGGACAAGTGGAAAAAGGGCAAAAAACAGAAGTAATACCCCGAATATTAAATGATAGCTTCTTGAGTTCCAGAGTTCTTTTCTTTTAGGATCTATCCTGGGGACCAACACATAAAGAAGAAAAATAACACCCAGAAATATTAAAAATTCAATTAAAAATTCAGCCTTGTTACCCCATCGGTCGGGTCTTCCTGAAAAATTGAAGTGTACAGGAACCTTAGAAGGAAGCTTAAAGTAAACGAGAATATTTGTAAATATACCTGCAACAAAAATCGCAACATTAGTTTTCATTTTTCCCCTCCTTCAAATAACCCAACGCAAATTTTATAATTTCCTGGAAAACAGTAAGTTCCAGGGAACAAATTACCTTTTTTCCTCTTTTTACACAGGATATAACTCCTGCTCTTCTCAGGATGTTTAAATGATGTGTCACAGCAGGTCGAGAAAGCTCCAGCACATCTGATAATTGAGATGGCGTCCAGTCTCTCTCCCTGAATAACTCAATTATTCTAAGCCTAACAGGGTCTGAAAAAGCTTCGAATAATTCCTTAATACTCATCTTCCTATGCTTCTCATTACTCTAACTGTAATATTTAGCTCAATCCATCGATATTTTTCTTATCATTTTACAATTTTAAAACTATAAAACTATTATATCAAGCATCTTTTAATGTTCTACTCTATTTCTGATATAAAATACATGCCTCAAAATTTAATGATATATATATAAAAAATTTTTCACATCCCATCCTGTGTTGTAAAATAATTTTCTGAACTAATAATAAAAGGAGGTTCTCAATGTCAGTTGAGCAAGTTCTTAAAAGGATAGAAAAACTGAAGGACGAAGCTGTAGAGCTTGAAAGGACTCTTACGGCATTTAAGGCAATGGGTCCGGAAAATGGAGGGGATGGCGAACACAAGAAGGCAGAATTTCTCAAAGAAAAACTCACAGAAATCGGGTTCTACGATATCATAGAAATAAAAGCCCCTGATAATAGAGTTACTGTAGGATACCGCCCAAATGTTGTTGGAATATATCCGGGTAAAAGTCACGACAAAAAAGTCTGGATTATGACCCACATGGATGTTGTCCCTCCAGGTGACCTTTCGCTCTGGAAGTCTGACCCATGGAAAGTCTGGATAGACGAGGAAGGAAGAATTTATGGAAGAGGTGTTGAAGACAATCAACAGGACATGGTTGCTTCTCTTCTCGCAATACAGGCATATGCTATGGAAGGAATAACTCCGGAATATGACGTTGGCCTTGTATTCGTCGCTGACGAGGAAACTGGAAGCGACTATGGAATTAAATATGTTTTAAAACATAAAAAGAATTTGTTCTCAAAAGACGATCTTATAATAGTTCCTGACGGAGGTAATCCTGATGGAACCGAAATTGAGGTAGCCGAAAAGGGTATTCTGTGGATTAAATTTGCTGTAAAAGGAAAGCAAACACATGCCTCAACCCCTGAACGGGGAATAAACGCACATAAAGCTGGAGCCAACCTGATAGTAAGGCTGGAAAAGCTTTACGAACTCTTCCCCGCATCTGACCCGCTTTTTGAACCTCCAACTTCTACTTTTGAGCCAACAAAAAAGGAAGCTAATGTTCCTAATATAAACACCATACCTGGAGAGGATATTTTCTACTTCGATTGTAGAATCATGCCTCAGTATCCACTTGAAAAAGTAAAGGAACAGGTAAGAAAAATTGTAGCCAGTATTGAAAGCGATTTCGGAGTAAAGATAGAAATATCATATCCTCAGGAGGCAGAGGCAGCACCACCTACACCAACCGACGCTCCTGTTGTAAAAGCTATTCAGAAGGCAGTAAAAGAACTGCGGGGACTGGATGCCAAGCCCGTAGGTATTGGAGGAGGAACTGTAGCCGCTCATTTCAGAGAAGCTGGATTTTACGCAGCGGTGTGGGCAACCATGGACGAGACTATGCATTCTCCAAATGAATATGCATGGCTAAAAAATATAATAGAAGATGCTAAGGTTTTTGCCTACATTATGGGAAACAAAATAGAATAAAAAAATCCAGAGGAAATTAAGCAAGCATTCAATTGAAGGGCAGAACTTTTTAATCTAAAACTCAGATGTGCTTATTTATGGCCTGCAAAATTTCTTCTGCACTCTGAAATCTTTCCTCTTTGTCCTTCCTTATACATTTCATTATGATCTCGTCAATCCAGGCTGGAACAGTGGAAATCTGTGAAGGTTTTTCGGGATATTCGTTCAAAATTTTGTAAACTATTCTTGAAATTCTTGGGTGATAAAAGGGAATCTTTCCAGTAACCAACCAGTAAAGCATAACGCCAAAAGAATAAATATCACCTCTATGGTCCATTTTCCCGTTTTTCAACATCTCAGGCGGCATGTAATAAGGCGTTCCAAAAATTTCCCCTGTTGTTGTGTAAATTTCCACTTCAATCTGTTTTGCTATGCCGAAGTCCATTAGTTTTATTGAACCGTCCTCAAGACCCTTTTTTATCGTTTTCATTCCTCCGAGGACCATTATGTTAGAAGGCTTCACATCTCTGTGTAAAACTGAATTTTTATGAATATATACAAGCGCCTTTAAGACCTGCTCCGCAATTTTTAAATTCACATCCAGAGGAAATGGAAATTCATCTGTTTCTTTAGAAAGTCGGTTAAGATCTTTACCTTCAAGAAATTCCATGGCTAAGTATAAAATGCCCTGATGTTCTCCACTTTCTATAAATTTAACTATATTAGAATGATTCAACTTCCTCAAGATTTTGCCTTCTTCAATGAACTTCCTAGTTACTGCAGGATCTGCAATTTTTCTTTCTATTACCTTTAATGCAACTTTATCTCCTGTTCTTATATCCCTTGCTCTAAAGACTGAAGCCATACCACCCCCACCGATTTTCTCTTCTATCTGGAAAGGACCGATAATAGAAGCTTTCCTTCTTTTGTGTCTTCTTATAATTGCTATTGTAAAGTAAACTACTAAAACCAAAACTACAATGACAAAAACAAGGGAATAAATGAAAAGTTTTGTTGCCTTCGCATAATCGGAAAAAATGTCAAATTTACTCTTCAAAAATTGGTATCTCTCCTCTCTTGATGGAAGTTCATCAACCTTCATAGATGAAGCCATTGAATAGGCCTTTTTTATATAAGGATATCCGGCAAAAGCAAAGTAAAACATTCCTGGATAGGAAGAGGAATAAATCTGTTTGAGTGCTTTATATGCGATGTAATTGTATTTCATAATGTCCCGAGGTGAACTGCTTAGTTTAATAGCTTCTTTTGCGTACTCTAAAACCTTTTCAAACTCATTTGCCTTTTCATAAGCCTCTATCAGGCCAGAAAGTGAAGAAAATATAACGTTTCTATCCCCTGACTTTTTTCCTGACTCAAGCATGATCCGAAGAAGGTTAATAGCTTCATACAGATTCCCCTGGCCAATTTTCGCCCTTGCAAGAGCAAGTTTTGAAGAATAATACGCAATGGGAAAGCTCGATTTTTTTGCTTCCTCAATTCCTTTAAGGGCAAGTTTTTCAGTCTTTTTGTAGTCCCCCAGCTTTCCTTCTATTAATGCAAGTAAGGATATCGCATAGGCTTTTCTATAGGAAGTTCTGCTTCCTATCAGGTTCATAACTTCCTGAAAATCCTTTCTTGCATTTTCGTATAAACCATTTTCATAATAAAGAAAGCCCCTTGCTGTAAGCACTTCCTCCAGTCCTTTTTTATTCCCATATTTCTTATAAAATGAAAAAGCTTCATTGAAACATTGCAGAGCCTTATTGAACTCCCCTATTTTTCCATAAGCTACACCCACCATCCTGTGGAAAAGATAGTAATATCTTATAAGACCATATTTCCCGGCTTCATCACGTGCCAGCAAAGCATATTTGAGTCTTTCTTCAGGTCTTTTCTCAACAGCACTGTAAAAATGGTAAAGGTAATAAAGCAAATATGAATCAAATTTTATGCTTCTCATTTTTTCGTATTCTTTTAATATCTTCATAGCATCATCAGGCTTTCTGTTTATTAAAAGTGAGTTTACTGCCCAGTAGGAAAAGAAGAGATTTACTTCCGGAATCTGAGAATTCCTGTATCTGCCATAGAGCCTCAAAACCTGGTCCAGAGGAGGTAGTTTTCCCACAGTGCTTTTTATCATCTCAATTTCCTTTCTTCCGCACCCAACACAGTTCCCTTTATGAGGACTCCAGCCTTCCTCCATTAATGATGCGAGGATAAACGGATTAAAGGGCACTTTTTTAATCTTTTTTAAAAATGTTTTACTTTTAGCGTCTCCCTTTTCCTTATAATAAAGGTAATAGAAATAATTGTACTGAAATGTCCCGGGTCTGAAAGAGGGTAAATTCATATTCCTATATACTGTAAGATTAACCAGGGAAAGATATGGATGATAGAAATATGGATTCTCATTAATTATTCTTGCAAGCCCGGAAAGTTTCTTTTCTATCTTACCCTTAGTGAGAAAAAGGGTTTCATACTGCACATAGGGATTAGCTCCCCATAACATACACAGTAGAAAAAGCAGGGGCGCAGTCCTTAACTTCATAAAATTATTCTATAACTCGAAGTCTTACATTTCCAGTAAAGTCAGGTAAAGAATTCTCGCAAGGTCTTCCATAATTTCAGGAGTCAAGTATTTTGGTTTATCAAGGCTTTTATGATATATATCGAACTTCAAAGGCATTCCGAATGCGCTGAAAGAAAGTGTGGGAACACCAGCCCACATAAAATGAGCGGCATCAAGTCTTGGCCTTGCGATATTAAGGAAATAGGCAGGTTTTATCACCCTGTGCACATATTTCTCATTTGCACGCTTAATTCTATTCCATAGTTCAGGATAGTTCTTTGCAGCAAGGGCATAAATTTTATCTCCTCTTCCCACTCCGTCAGAATTGAAGCAGGCCACAATTTTTTTACCGGAAAGAGAATCAGGGAGATGTTTTACAAAATATTCGGAACCTTTCACTCCCTGCTCCTCTGCTCCAAAAAGGGCAAATAAAACTGTTCTTTTAGGTTTTACAGGAGACTCGGCAATGGCTTTAGCAACCCCCATAACTACAGATACTCCTGAAGCATTATCGTTTGCTCCAGGAACAAGAAGATGATTTCTTCCCACGTGGTCAAGGTGAGCGCTTACCACAATGACTTCATTCTTGAGAACAGGGTCTGTCCCCTCTACCATTGCAAGCACATTATATGCAACACCTTCAGGATGATGCTCGGTGAAATTCTTGATTGTCATAATCTTACCAAGAGAAAATGAGTAGGGCTTTCTGGTTTTTCTTATTCTTTTAACAACCTCTTTATGGGAAACTTTAGCCCCGGTAAAAAGGTCATTTAGAATTTCCTTCCCTATATATGTCAGGACAAAACCCTTTATAAACTTGCAATTTGGATTTGTTATGTGATAATTGTAAAGCATCCCTGCTGCTCCATGCTTCCATGCATTTTCCACCTTGTACTGATGAAATGAATAAGGACGCCATTTTTTAAACTCCTCAGGATTTTCTTCAGGAGAAATGGGTACTTCCCTTTCCATAAGAACTATCTTCCCTTTAACATCCACTCCTTTATAATCGTCATATCCAAGTTCAGGAGCTGTTATTCCATACCCGACATAAACCACTTCTGCCGTAACCTCTCCTGTATCTGAAGTAGAACCAGGAATAAAATCTTTTTCAAGCCTGTAATGCTTGAGTATCTCATGGCCCTTTTTGTCTATAGGAATATGAAGATAGGCTTCATCGCCAGGTAGTATCAGCGTATAGGGATTTTTAAAAGCCTGAAGATAGGTTCCATTATCTCCTGCAGGCTCCAGTCCCCATTTTTTATAATGGGATATTACCCAGTTGGCTGCCATGTTGTACCCCTTTGTTCCTGTCAGTCTACCACCATACTTGTCCTTGCAGAGCTCCTTTACATACCCGAAAAGGGTATTGCTCGAAATAGAATGCATGATGGTAAGAATAGACGCTTCTCTGGAATCCTGGTTCGCATAAATTCCGGTAGAGGTGCCAGAAATTAACATCAAAGTTAAAAATAAAATGACTGCATTTGAAAATCTTCTCATTTTACCCTCCTTTTTATATTCTAAAACACCTACTGTTATTTTATCCAGATTTTTTATAGTATAATTTTTTCTGATGGATGACCTTGCAGGACGATTAGGACGACTGTGGGTTGTATTAATTACGGGTAGTATAGCTGCAGCCTGTCTTACTGTTCTTTCAATACTCATCCAAAGGGCCATCCCTCCGACAGCTCCAGGAATAGTTCCCATGGAACTTGCGTTTACGAAAGAAAGACTGATGCACATCCTGAATCAGTGGGGAGAGGCAGGTCTTACGGTATATCTTAAAACCATGTGGATAGATTATATTTATGCTCTCTCTTATTCATTTTTTTTAGCAAGCCTGTTTGTACTCTCATCAAGGGATGAAAAAGACGATACAGGTAGATTGAATTTGTTGTTTTTCTCTTTTCCTTTCATAGCAGCTATTCTGGACTGGGTTGAAAATTCTTTCCATCTTGTATATTTCAGAAACTTACAACACGTTTCAGAAACAGTGGTTTTTGCGGTCTCCTTTATATCACTTATTAAGTGGCTTTTGGCTATCTTCGTAATAGTTAGCATCCTTTACAATTTCCTCCGAAAAGTCTTTGTGAAAATGAAACAGACATAAAAAGAATATTCAAAACGCACCCTCTGAAAGTTTAATTTCAGAGTAAGCGTGTAATTTTATTAACATTCCCCGTTTTTTCAATATTAATTCTTCAAAGATAGAAAATTTTGATTTCAAATTATGAAGTGCTTAAAGTCAAAAATTTATTAAGAGACTGCCTGAAATAACCATAAAATATCAGACAAATCACAAAGTTAGATACAGGAAAGACCACAAACATCCATAGAAGAGAACGATGAAGGAGAGCCAGCGGAATCCTTGATAGAATAACAACAACTGCAATTCCAAGTGGAAATGCCGTTAATCCCATTCCAATGAAAATTCCTTCAAAAACAATGGAAAGCGAGAAAAATATCTGGGAGAATGCGGAAATTTTAAGATAAATAGAGGCTATCCTTGCAGCTTCTCCCTGTAAAAAAGGAGAAACTAAGGTTTTAGAAAAAAGAAAAAAAACAGTCCCTATCACAATAGAAATATAGGTAATGAGCTTTAGAGAAAAATTTGAAGAATCCTTTAGCCTCTCAAAATTTTCAGCGCCTTTACTCTGCCCCACTATTGCGGATGCAGCAATAGAAATCCCCATGGAAATAATATAGGGAAGTGTTTCGTATCTCACCCCGATTCCCATAGCTGCAACTGAAAAAGGATTTATTGAAGAGGCAAGAGAATTAAGATATATAAAAACTCCTGTGGCGACCAACCAGTAAATTGATGATGGGGCTCCAATGGTAATAGTTTCTAACAAAATCCTCGAGGAAAATCCTCTATATCTGAGTTTAACTTCTCGCCAGAGATAAATCACTCCAGCAGTTCTTGACACAGCACTTGCAAGGGCAGCTCCTTTAAGTCCAAGTCCAGCAGAAAAAATAAAAATCGGATCAAGAATGGCATTAAGTATGAGCACCAAAACAGAAGAACGAAACACCCTGGGTGTTTCTCCAAGACCTTCGTAATAACTGGAAAAAATATAATAAAGACCGGCAATGGGAAGAAATACCAGCTGAACTATAAGATAATCCATAATCCACAGACGCTCTTTCAAACTCACCTTAAAAATAAAAGCATAGGAAAAAAGTTTCGTAAGAAGAAAGCCACTTAATAGAAGACTCAAAAAAAGAACAGAATAAAATGCAGTATAAAATGTGCGTGAAAGTTCTTTTGAATCTTCCTTTCCTTTATAATATGCAGCAAGGCTGACAAGCCCAACAGCAATTATGTCAACAACTGAAAAAACAACCCACAGCAAATACCAGGATGCTGAAATCGCTGAAACAGCCTCCACCCCCAGCTTCGAGACCCAAAACGTATCCACAAACCCGAGAATTGTCTCTACCGCCATTGATGCAATTGCAGGAAGAGAAATTTTTACAATCGCATTTATCGCTTCTTTCCTATCTGATTTCTTTACCCCATTCATTTCATTTAAAATTATACCCTGTTTAAAAACGTCTTTTTCAGTTCGATATTTACAAAATATTTTTTATTAAAAATAAACAGGGTTTATTCAGGCCTTAAATTTTTTATCACATCCATTGTCCTGGAAGTACAACTATTCTTTTGTTAACATTTATCATATGAGGGAGTTTTATTTGGGAAAGAGCTTATTTTTTTTGGATGTATAGATAGGTAAGGGAAATGATTATTACTTATTTTTGTAGTTTACCCTTTTTAAAATACGTGCCGTCAGTGCAAAAATTCGCGCTTTATCCCTATGAGACCTGTACTCTGCTCATCCCATGCAGAGCGATAAATTGTCGAAAATGAAGCCAAACGTGGGGTCAGACATGGAATTTATCTTTAAATGAGAAAAAGACACCAGTCCAAAAAAGACATTTTAAATTCTTTTGTTGGAGTAAGTGAAATCACAAAGGAAATCAGGGAAAAAATCCAAGAAGCTGCTATGGAAAAGGACCCTGTACTTATAGAGGGAGAAAGCGGTGTAGGAAAGGGCCTCGCTGCAAAGATTATCCATGAAATCTCCGGCCTTAAGGGAAAAATGATTCATGTTAACTGTCCCTCTCTTCCCAGGGAGCTTTTTGAAAGTGAACTTTTTGGGTACAGGAAAGGTGCATTTACTGGCGCTGTTGAAGATAAAAAAGGATTTGTTGAAGAAGCTAACAAAGGCACCCTCTTCCTTGATGAAATTGTGGATCTGCCCCCAAATGTGCAGGCAAAACTGCTTATATTCGTTGAAGAGGGAAAATATTACAGACTGGGAGAACCACTGGAAAGAAAAGTTAATACCAGAATAATAGCTGCAACAAATTCCGACATAAAAAGAGCTATAAAAAACAGAAAATTTCGTGAAGACCTTTTTTTCCGTCTGTCAGTCTTTGAAATAAGAATTCCACCATTAAGACAAAGAAAAGAGGACATTGAGCATATAATGAATCATTATAAAAAATTCCTTCGTGGAAGGAAATTGGAAAAGGGGGCTATGGAATATATCATTAATCACCCCCTGCCTGGAAATGTGCGCCAGATAATTAATTTATTTAAAAGGCTTGGAGTAAGAAAGGGTATTATCACGTTGGAAGAGGTAAAGTCGGAACTCGAAAGGTGGTCGGACCTTAAAGAAAAGAAAGATAACATCGTTATCCTTTTGTGGGAAAGGCTGAAAGAAGGAGAGGATTTCTGGGAGGTTGTGTGGAAACCCTTTCTAAAAAGAGAACTAAAACGCTCTGAGGTAAGAGAAATAATAAGAAAGGCCTGGATATCATCCGGAGGAAGGATGAAAAAAGCCGTTGAATTAATGGGAATAAAAAACAGCGAATACAAAAAATTTCTGGTATATCTTAAAAGATATGACCTCTCTCCCTTTAGGTAACTTATAAGTAAATTTTACAACAAATTAGTTTACACATATTTCACAGTTTTTCCGGGACAAAACTAATTACTCCTTAACTAAATTCAATTGACAAGTTGACTAAAAAATTTAATGCTTATTTAAATCCCTCATTATAAGCTACTTTAATTGGATTGATTTTATGGCATAAAAATTGCTGAGAAAGATTGGCAAAAAACTTAAAGGAGGTAGCCATGAAAGAAAAAGTTTTATTCCTTCTTTTGGTTGTGGGACTTCTGTTTGCATTCTCCGTCGTGGGAGCTGCTGTAAACAACAACGCTGGTAGCAATAGCCTGGTTCCTTCCCTGAATGCAGTTCCTTCAAACGTAACATGCCTCTGTATTTACATACTCGGTACAGATAACGGTTATCATGATTGCTTCTGGAATGACACCAACTGCGTTGCAATCATCTGTCCCTGCTGATTTTCTATCACCAACCCAAACAGACTAAAAGCAAAGATATAAAATGAGTATGAAGAGTGTATTAATAGAGCGTTTTTTTGCATTTTTATTGAGTGTTTCACTTTTAGTAGCAGGGGAATTCTTTAAATTTATAAAAACTATTCATCTTGAAGCCAGCGAAGAAAACATATTCAAATTATGTGACATTTCCACAGATGAAAACCATTTCTATGTATTAGACCCACTGGCGGATTTTAAAATAAAGATTTATGATAAGAGGGGAATTTTCCTTAAAGAATCAGGAAGAAAAGGAAGGGGGCCGGGAGAATTTGTAAAACCGCGGGCGATTTATGTTTCAGAGAATAGAGTGGTTATCGCCGAGAAGGGAATTTATGCCTATGAGGTCCTTGACAAAGAATCCCTTCAGCACGTTTACAGTAAATTTCCTAATTACAAAATGGGCTTATGCGGGATTGACATTTTTCTAAAAAATGAGCGACTTATCACCTCTGACTGGGGAATTCAGTTTAAACAAGGAATGGGTGACGAAACCTTCCATGGAATTGTTTATGACCTTAAAACAGAAAATATGAAGTTCCTCTGGCATAATAAATACTGGAAAACTGGAAAAATAGTTTTTTCCTACTCAAGAGCTGATGTTGCCCCAGACGGCACTATTTATCTCGTTTACAATCCCTACCCAACCATACGTGTATATACACCTGATGGCAAATTTATAAAAGAGAAGGAAATTAAAAATCCTCACTTCATAGCCCCAACAGAATACGAGGAAGAGGAAATGAATCATTTCTTAAGGAACTGGGACCTGAAAGATAGAGCCTCATATATAAATTATATTCAGAACTGGAGTAAAAGATATTCATGGGTGCAGGGGGTCTTTGCTACCAAAGACAAAATATTTGTCTTTGTAAGAGAGTTCAACGAAAAAATTAACGGATGGAAGGTCTGGTATACAGTTTTTGACGGGGATCTCAATCTGATCTCTCAATTCAGATATTTAAAAAATTCGGCAGCTGGCGATGAAGAGTGGCTTAATATAATATCTCCTCAGATTGAAATAACTTATTCTCCAGATAAGAAATATCTTTATCTTGCAAGGTATAAAGATGAAGAAGGAGTCTTTATAGAAGTTTATGAATACAGAGGGGAAAAATGAAAAAAAGATGGTGGATTGCAATTGCTGTTGTTTCAATAATACTTAATATAGTATTAAGCCTTGGCGTTTACAGGATCACAAAAAGCATAGCAGACGAACGAATAAAATTTTCTGACCCATCGTGTTTATTTCATGCTGTGGTCTTAACCCCGAAGAAAACATGTTATCCGGTTGACAGGTTGGTTAATCAAATAAGGGAATTCAAAGGCTTTTGTATAGAAAAGGTCGTTTATCCTTCTGATAGAGGGAAAAAATTAAGAAAATATACCGGGTTTCTTCCGTCTTTTCTTCTGTTTTCAAGAAGCGAACATTTAATCTTTTCAATTCCACTCAACAACGAAACTTTCAGAGATACTGAAATAGTCATAAACTCATTGGTTGCAAAATTAGGAGGGCTAAGCCAGAGAAAGGCCAAGACAAATTAACTCGAGAGTAAAATCTCAACAATAATTTCCTTAGCGAATAAATTTTCCTTTTTCCCAGTGATAGCATCATATACGTCTATATCATACCCTTTTTTGTCCTTTTTATAGTAAACAATAAAGGGATAAAGGAGAAGGTCAAGATAGCTCAACTTCTCAAGCCTTTTTTTAAAAAAAATCCCAACAGGGAATCTTGCCTCCAGCATCGCAATTTCTTCGGCTTTTTCCCTTTCAATTTTTCTAATTCCCGGGCTTCCTTTGAAATCCTCTGCTATGTCTATAATTTGATTTTCTATCGTGCTGGTTTTCCCTTTTACCGCATCCACCCCGAAATAAAGTTTTTTTCCACCTGTGTATTCTACTTCAAAAAGATAAAACGGCGCGTATATTATTTCCCTTTTTAAAAAAGGCAACGGTTCTTTTTCTCCCTTTTCCTTAAGGGGAAGGATTATTTTCATTTAATCTGTTTCCTGTCCAGATAAAAAAAGAGTAATGCCATTACTATTAGAGTAAATCCTGCAGAAAAATTTATTATTTTTGAAACCTTATCCTCAACGATAAGAGAAGAAAGAGCAACTATTGTTCCAAATAGCCCCCAGAAAATTCCAACTATTCCAAAGGCTCTTAGCTTTTTCATTTCTTACACCTCAAAATATTATGTAAAGAATAATCTGTATTCCTATTAAGAAAATTGCCCACAGTCTGAGGTCTCTCCATTTCTTTCTGTTCTCTGCTCCCCTGTATATGTATTCTCCTGGCCTTGTAATAACCCATATGGCAAGAAGCACATAAAGGCTACCTGCGATTATTTTCGCCCAGTATAGAGGAATGTTTCTCAAAAATTCATCCATTTATCCTCCTCTCCACTGCTGCTTTAAAATTCTCGTCCTTTTCAAGGTATCCATAAACAAGGCCTCTCAATTTTTCAGGAGGTTCAGGAGGAGTAAGGTAGCTTACCACGACATTTACAATCAAAGAAATAACAAAGGACCACCACGCCACATACAAAAAATTCACTTTTAATACTGAAAGCCCTATAGCAGAAAGAACTCCAATGCTCAAACCCCAGAAACCACCCCACCCTGTTGAACGCCACCACAGAACTCCCAGAAGCAATGTGGCAAGTGTAGGCCCCTGAAAAAACGAAAGCAACGTCTGCATTGCCACGTATATTCCAGGAAACTTATCAGTAAATGGAGCGAAAACTACTCCGAAAATAATAAAGGCAAATGTGAGAACCCGCCCCACAATGAGATAATGACTGTCAGATGCATTCTTTTTTATGTATTTTTGATATATATCTCTTGTCCACAGAGTGGCAGCTGAATTAAGAGTAGAGTCAACGCTGGAGTGAAGGGCTGCAATAAAGGCTACAAAGACAAGACCTCCCAGGCCCGGAGGAAGAAAATTTTTTACCACCCATGGAAGCGCTTGATCAGGATTCTTTATTGCACCGGCAGGTGCAAACATTAAAGCAAAAAATCCCGGAAGAACTACAAGAATAGGTATGAGAGTTTTCGGGAAGGCTGCAAACATCATGCCTGCTTTGGCATCCCATTCAGTTTTTGCTCCAAGAGCTCTTTGAATTATTGACTGATTGGCACACCACCAGGCAGGGGAAAGAACCAGGCCAAGACCAAGAATCATTCCCAGCCATGGGTAAGCAGGATTATTAAGGGGAAGGAAAAGGTTAAGATGCTGTGGATGGGCAGCTTTTAATGCCTTAAAAAAATTAAAAACTCCGCCAGCCTTTATGAACCCAACCGCAGCTACCGCAAAACCTCCCACAAACATTATTCCGAGCTGGACAACATCTGTTATGGCCACTGCGGCAAGACCGCCTGAAATAGTATAAACTCCGACCACTATGGCTGTAAGCACTATACTGAATCCGATGGACCACCCCACATAGGTATGAAGCATTATCCCGGAAGCCCAGAAAAATATCCCGAGAAGCATTATGAGAAAGACTCCGTAAATTACGGCTTCAATTACCCTTACGGATTCCTTGTATCTTTTCCCCAGAAATTCAGGAACCGTATAGACTTTGTTTTTCCAGTAATAGGGAACTATAACCAGCGCTGATATTATCATGGCTGGAATAGCTCCAAGCCATTCGTAATTCGCCTGAGCTATCCCGAACCTGTAAGCACCGCCTGCTGCTCCAACATAATCATAGGCACCTATATTGGTACCGATGATTGACATTCCAATGACCCACCACGGAAGCGCCCTTCCAGCAAGGAAATAGTCCTCCGTACTTTTAACATATTCCTTAAATAAAAGCCCGAAAATAAATATTGAAAGTAAATACACAATAATCAGAAAAATATCAATATTCTGAACAAGTATTTCTCTCATTTCACAAGAATTTCAGGCACTTTTATTTTTTTTCCATTATAACTGACTTCTTTATATGGCCATTTCCCTGTGTAAGTAAGTATCTCAATTCCATTTTCGGTTACCAGAACAGTATCTTCAACTTTAGCACCTTCTAGCGTTGGATTAAAGGCAAAAGCCTGATTTACATGAACAATTTCTTTACTTTCAGAAGTTGCAATGAATTCTCTTTCGCTGTATCCTATCCCTCCACCCTGATGATGGTTTTCCCACTCCTCTGGAAAACCGTATTTCCCGTAAATACCAGTTGCTTCTTTAAAAATTCTGGAAATTTTGGCCCCGGGTTTAAGTCCTGAAACAAAAGCAGCATAGACCTTCTCAGCTACACGTTGTCGTTTTTTTATAGCCTCAGGAAGGGGACCAAAATGAACAAGCCTTGTGAGAGCAACAACCAGTCCGTATTTTTTTGCACACACATTTATCTGTGCATACCTTTTGAGCACCCTTCCTCTGGGAATAACATGACGATACTTCAAAATCCCATCATCTACACCAATCAAAAGGACTGTGGGAACAAGGCCTCTTTTATAAAGCTCAAAAGCTGTTAGGGCTCTTATTTCCTCCTCGCTCATTCCAAGTTTTATTTCTCTTGCTACCTTTTCAACAGCCTCAGAAGCAAGCCTGGCAACTTTCCGATATCTTTTCACCTCGTCTTGTGTTAACTCATACCTGAGTGTTCTAAACCTGTCCTCAATGTGAATTGCGTCTGGTATGGTAACATCGGATGCGAGATGGGGCCCGCCCAGTTTGTGGGCAAGCTGGAGCTTTACATCTCGGTTTATGTCTTCATACCATTTGAAAACAACTGGTTCCACTTCAAACCCCTTAAGTTCTTCATCCATAAAACGTCGAACTTCATCATTTGGAGCAAGAAGATAAACTTTTCTCAAGGTCACAAGAAGGGAAACCGTTCCCTGTTCCGAAGCTATAACCACTGTGTTTGTGCCTCCTCCTGTAAACCAGGCAAAATTTCTCTGGGTAGAAAGAAGAAGCCCGGTAAATCCATGTCTGCGCATAAAATCCCTGACTTTTTTAACCTTGTAGTTATACTCATCCACTCTTGAAGCCATAATTACCCCGATAAACAAGAGGAAACCTATAAGTTTTAAAATTCTACTCATTTTCTAAACCCTAAACAAAGACTAACAAAGACTGTAAAAAATGGTCAAGAAATTTATGGATTAACTATTTGCTGCCTCAATTCCTGGCATCTCAAGTATTCCACCCATTTTTTTATCTTCTCTCTTCAGAAGAATTGCAAAAATAAGTCCTACCACACCAAGAAAGGCAAACATCACCATGCTTGCTTTGTATGTATGTGTCATATCGCGGAGTTTTCCATTAAGATAAGGAAAGAGCATAAGCCCTATGTTCTGAATCATAGTCATAAGTCCGAAGGCCGTGCCAACTCTCTCTTCCTTTACTATAAGTGGAACTGTAGGCCACATCGCTGCAGGCACCAGAGAAAATGCAAGACCGAGAACTATCATGGGCCAGGCGGGATAGATATTTGTAAATCCCATAAGAAGATACGTGGGAATCATCATAAGAGAACCAAGGATCATGATGGAAGCTCTGCGTCCTACACGGTCAACCATTCCACCAAAAATAGGAGCGAGCACAGCAGAGGCTATCATTATTATGCTGGTAATACCTCCCGCTGTCCTGTATATACCGATAAAGAAGTTCTTAACCTGTAAGAAGAAACCTGAGGCTGCTGCTGTCAGGGTCATGGGAAGCCCCCACTTTGTATGGAAGAAATCAGTGGAAAGGGAAGTGAAAGGAAAGATGGCAGAATAGAAAGTCACACATAGAAGCACAACATACCAGTAGGCTCTTGGAAATTCCTTAATATCTTTAAGCCTTATCTTCTCCTCAACTCCCTCCTCTTTTAGACTAAGGTATTTTTCTCCATGTTTATCCATAACTACATAAACCACATTGCTCAGGAAAGAAAGAATGGTGAAAATAACTGCTGCCCATAAAGCTGCTCTGAAGCTGTTAAAATGCTTCGCAATAGATGCCTCAAGATTGAAACTGAAGATTGTTCCAAGACGACTCAGGGTAAGGGCAATTCCAAAGGCAAGGGCAAGTTCCTTACCTTTAAACCAGCGGGCAAGAATGGAGCTCTGAGCAACAACAAGGGATTCTGAACCCATGCCGAAAATTATCCTTCCGATATATATCATCGTCATGTTATTGGCAAGGGCAACTATTGTGGCGCCCAGCACAACTAAAGAAGAAAAAAGAAGACTTGCCCTTCGGGTTCCAATCTTGTCAATGATTATTCCGCCAATAAAAACAGTAAATATGGCGGCAACGCTGTAAGCAGAGTAGGTAGCACCAATCTGTTCTCTTCCTATTCCAAGAGCCTTTATTAAAAGTGGAGCTATTGCCCCAAGACTATCGTAGGCAAAATAACTGCCATATGTAAGTAGCGCAACGAAGAAAAGTATAGTAAACCTATAGACAGGCTTAGCAGGATGGAAAAAACCGCTTCTTTCAATTTCTGTCATATCCACCTCCTGTAAAACGGATAAAAATTATAGCAATGGAAAAACAGCTAAACAAATTTTGTCGATTAATTCTCATAAAATAAGATGGATATTATAATAAAATTGATGAAAAAATTTATTGTCCTGTTACTGTTATCCTGGCTTTCTCTGGGGGCAATTTACAGGGGGCAGGTAATCAAAATTTCTGATGGAGACACTATTCATGCATGGGTAGAATCATTTGGCAGGGTAAAAATAAGACTTATAGGAATAGATGCTCCAGAGCTCGAGCCATCAAGGCATGCGTTTCGACAGACGAGGCGGTGGCATAAATCAATGCGTCAAATAGAATATCTTGGATGGAAGGCAAAACAATATTTGAAAAGCCTTCTTCCAAGGTATACAAGGATAAAAGTAGAAACCGATGTTCAGCTCTACGATGACTATGGGAGGCTGCTCGCCTACATATGGAAGGGAGACATTCTTATAAACGAAGTTATGGTAAGGGAAGGTTATGCAAGCGTTTATACCTTCCCGCCTAATGTAAAATATGTGGAAAGATTAATTAAAGCTCAGAAAGAAGCGCAACTGAAGAGAAAAGGGATCTGGGGCTCTGATTTTGGTCTGGATTACTGAAATAATTTTTCTAAAATTTATGCTTCAGTCGCAGCTTTTTCCTGGATACTTTTGGAGAGCATCCAGCAGCATATCCATCGCCCTTTCCAATTTTTCCACTTCAAGAACATAAGCGATTCGAACCTCGTCGGTTCCCTTGCCCTCAGTAGCATAAAATCCACCTGCAGGGGCCACCATAAGGGTTTCTCCCCTGTTCCTGTAATCTGTAAGGAGCCACTTTGCAAAAGCTTCAGAATCATCCACCGGAAGCTTTACAACAGTGTAAAATGCACCTTCAGGTTTTTCAAGAACAATCCCCTTCTGCCCTTTCAGTCTATTCCATACTACATTTCTTCTTCTCTCGTATTCTTCCCTCACCCCGTCAAAATACTCCATTGGAAGGTTATATGCAGCAACAGCAAGGTGCTGTTCAACTGTGGGGGGACATAGTCTCGCCTGAGCAAATTTTATTGCCTCTGTAACTATTTCCCTGTTTTTGGCAATTATATTACCTATTCTTGCACCGCACATAGAAAATCTTTTTGAAACAGAATCTACAACTATAACCTGATCCCATGCGTCTTTAAACTTAAGAGCGCTTGTGTGTTTTTTCCCGTCAAAGGTAAATTCCCTGTATACTTCGTCGGTTATTAAAAATATTCCCTTCTTTTTTATAAAATCAACCACCATCCTCATCTCTTCTTCTGTGAGGATGGTGCCTGTAGGATTATTAGGAGTGCACAATAGCACTGCCCTTGTTTTATCTGTGAAAACCTTTTCAAATTCCTCTATCGGTGGAAGGTGAAAGCCTTCCTCTGCCTTTGTGGTAACAGGCACCAGCTTTATTCCGAGAATCTGAGAAATGCCATTGTAATTGGTATAGAACGGCTCAGGAACTATTATCTCATCACCATCATCAGCCACTATGGAGAAAGCAAAAAGAAGAGCTTCGCTACCCCCGTTTGTTATAACCACCTCATCAGGGTCAACTTCAATATCATAATGCCCCATGTATCTTGCAACTGCCTTCCTGAGTTCAGGTATACCCTGCGATGGGCCATAACTTATAACCTCTGTTTCAAATTCCTTTAAAGCAAGAAGAACTTCCGGAGGGGTTTTAATATCGGGCTGTCCTATGTTAAGATGATAAACCCTGACTCCCTCTTCTTTTGCCTTGTTAGCATAAGGGATAAGTTTCCTTATTGGCGACCATTGAAGCCTTTTTGCTCTATTTGAAATTCTCATTTCATTACCTCCGCAAGCAGTATATCAAAAACCTTTTCAATGTTCAATACAAACTTACTCCTGAAGTGCTTTCTTCAAATTGGTTTTATTGTATTGGAAATTTTTTACACTCCTGCCTCCAAATAAGCAAGAAAGATTACAAACTAAAAATGCTGGATTTTATTATGATAAAACAAAACACCTATGAGCTATGCTTCATTTATTCTCAATTAACCTTGACTTCAGGTATAAGTATGCATAAAGGAGAAAATCAAGGGCGATGTAAGGATAAATAGTAGTATTGAATTGGAGAGAATAGTCATAGGCCCAATGAAGGAAAACAGGAATTGCAACTGTAAGTAAAATATAAAAGATTTTTTTCACCCCTTCAGCTTTGAGGCTGAGATAAAATAGAAACCCCATAAGACCGCTTATAACAAGATGCGTAGGGAGAAGGTTTCTTACTGCGAAAACTGTAAATCCGAACCTTTCCCCATAGAAATAATTTTCAAGAGACCCGAATAGTCCACCAACAGAAGCTCCTGCTATTATAGAATCGCTCTTCCCCCTTACTTTTCCCATTAAAAAAAGCGAGAGTATCCCAAGAAATTTAAACCCTTCCTCCCTTAAGGCTACATTCACAAACCTGAATTTAAGACCCGAGGGGCTGGGCAAAACTGTAAGGAAAAGGAGGAAGTATATTATGGTTATAAGAAATCCCCTTATCCATATTTCAGTTGAATCTTCTCTTCCTCCTGAAAGGAAAACTATCAAAAGCACAGCCACAAAAAGTGAAGAGACTGATTTTCCAAGGAGCAATTCCGGAGATTTTTCAATGAGGAAAATGGAATAGATGAAAAGAAAAATAAATCCAAAAAGGACGTTTTTGGTTTTTCTCCATAGCCTTCTGTTCTCTATTGTCATTCTTATACCAACAGAAGAAATCCACTTCAAAGGAAAATACAGAAGAACGAGGAAAACTGCGACTTTAAATAGCACTTGCAAGCCTCCTTGCTGAAATTATGAAAGTACTGTATTTAGCAGGATTTCTGGAGGCATTTTTTATAAATTCCTTGAGAAGGGTCTTTGTTTTGTGTCTATCCCCAAGAGCCTTATAGATAATAGCCTTTGCAAAAAGAAAAATCGGAGTGCTTCCCCTGTCCAGCACCTGTATGAAATCAGAGCTTAATTTAAGATTGGAAGGAAAATTTTCAGCCATTCTATTAATTGTGCCTATAACATAGGACATGTAAAAAGAAGTCCCGGACTCCTTTTCCATAAGATAAAAAGCTGTATATTTAAAAAGAGGATAAAAGAAATCCCTCTGAAGAAGAGAAAGAGCAATATCCATGTATTTTTTCATCTCATCGTATTTTCCGTCCCTATAGAGTATCTCAAGAATCAAGGTCAAAGGGTCATAAGAAAGAGGAGAATTGAGAGGAAATTTTATCTCATCAAGAGCTTTCTTTGCATATTCGTAAGCCTGTCTATTCTTCTTCTCTGCGAAGGATATTCTTGCAAGAAGATAGAATATTCTACTCCTCACCCTCCAATCATCTGATTCATATAGCACTTGATTAAGCGTTCTCTTTACTTTCTTCCAATTCTGTCCCCCAAAAGCTATGTGGAAAGTAGCAAACTTAATTCTCGAGAGCACAATCGGTGAAACAAAATTCCAATCATAACCTCTAAGTTCAAGGTATTCGGCATCGAAAAAATAGGAGATCAAAATTTTTCCCTTTCCTCCTTCAGAACCCACACCTGCTATTTTTATTTCTGGCGCTGGATTCTTAACAGAAAAAAACGAAAGTAAAAGCACAAAAATTATTAAAATGGATACCCCTGTGGGCCATGACCTTTTAGCGATTTCACCTCCTACCCTCCTTTTTTCTCTATCCTTGCTCTCCCATTCCATTTCTTTTACCACTTCAGCTTCTTTGCCTTTTTTGCCTGCTTCTATGAATTTTTCAAGAAGATAGACTTCCCTTTTTTCAAGAAAAAGCAAAACTTTCTTGCTCTCCCTAAAACCCATCAGAATTCAAATATTGGAATGGAAGTTCCAAGAGCACAGCTGTAGATATAATACCATCCGGGTTGATGAAAGATTATAGATACCCTGTAATCATCTTCTAACGCAAGCTTCATAAAACCCGCTGCCTGGTCAACTGCCTTCCTATCAAGGATAAAAATGGATACTTTCCAGAGTGCATGAGGTTTTTCTCCGCTTTGTTTCCTCACAATTGCAAGGAGTTTCCTGTTGTCCCTTTCCGCAGGAATAGGGCTCTTCTTCAGCTCCGGGAAAAATCCGGTGCAATTTATATCCCCTGTTGTCTCAAAGGAATATCTTATAAGAAAGTTTTTCATCTCAAGGGGAGCTCCTTCTGCTATTTTTTTAAGGTCCTGCAGAGATGGAATTTCTCCTCCCATGGCTGTGAAGAATACATTGGTTCTTCCCTCAAGGTCCTTTTTCCCTACATAGATTGGGAGATACTCTGTTTTGACCGCCCTTTCTTTTTCCCTTTTAAGGGATATGGTAAGCAGAAGAAGAGACAGTATCACAAAAAAGACACCTACCATAGTTACAGAAAGGTCTGCAAAAGGGTTAAAATCAGGTTCTATCTTTTCCAAAGCGGTAGCACCTCCCTGTAAATTTTTTCTTCCATCGGCACATAACTCAATGGAAGAAAGTTTTTTCTATTCCTCATAAAGTTCCAGACCTTTCTTTCAAGATTTTTCACAAAAGGGAAACCATCTCCAGGAACCAGGAAAACGGCTCCGCAAAGGTGTCTTCTTTTTACTAACTTCCCATTGTCCTTTATGCATCTATCAAGCTTTTTTTCAAGGTCTTTCCAGGAAATTATCCCTACTTTACCTGTGCGGGATATAAACTTTAGCTCCCTGTCCGAATCCACGATGAAAATCATCGGCTTAAGAAGATAAATAAAGTCCTTTCTGGCTTTTATTGTGGAAACCTCAGCCTTTTTTATAACAAAACTGTAGTACTCCTGAAGTGATTCTTTTGCTCTTCGAAGCTCTTTTTCTTTTGGATATACAGAAAAACCCCATATCAAAAAAAGCAGAATTCCTGTGAAGGAAAACATAAGGTCTATTATGGAAACGAGATTAAAGTTCTCCCTTTTCAAGCTCATCTATTAATTTTTCCTTCTCCTCCTCTGCCAGTGACAAAAGAAGGGCCCTTGAGAGGGAGGTTAAAAATTTCGCGCCCTTTTCCATTTCAGATACTGCCGCCCTTAGCCTTTCTTCTATTTCTCTGAAATATTCTTCTTTCAGAATTGGAACCTCTCCCTCTGCAGGAAAAACAAGTTCAGGAACAATTCTTTCAACCAGGTGAGTTTTCGCAAGAATTAGCTTTGAGGAAACTCCCCTCCAGTAAAGGGAATAAATAAACATGAGAATAAGAACTAGTACCAGCCCCAGAAAGGTCGTATCAAAGGCAGTATAAAGCCCTGAACTTACTTGAGAGAACGACTGCACAAACCCTTCTGTCCCTTTCCCACCAATTTTAAAGCCAGCTATTGCAAAGCTCACCCCAACAACTGTTCCAATAAATCCCATTAGAGGAAGAGACCAGATAACAACCCTTACTGTGGAAAACCTACCTTCAACCCACTGGAAAAAGCTCTGAAAATAGGAATCAAACATTGAAATAAGTTCTGTCTTAGAACTACTCTTTCGTGAAAATGAAACAAAGTTTTCCACCATGTTTCTCAGAACTGAATTTAAGTCAAGCTTTTCCAGACATTCAAGGTCGTTACATCGTATAAGTTTTAAAAATTCCCCATTAATGTTTCTAAAGCCCTGAACTGTTGAGATAAGAGAAAACACACCGAAGATAAACACAAAAACTATAAACTTGGAAAATACTTGCCCGGCGAGAACTCGCTGGATATAAGAACCGTCAGGAAGAAATGGTGCAGGGAAAAGGTAATAAAAAACGAGCCATGTAACAAGGGATGCCACTAATTCGTGAAAAATTCCTTTTATCCTCATCTTAATACTCTAAAACATTCCTCTTTAAATTCCAATAATCAATTAGAAAATGAAGGCAAGCATCATAATAAGAAGGAGCTTCTCTTGTTTTCAAAATAACAGGAGCAAGATATCTTCTTACCTCTATTTTCCAGAGTTCTCCAGTAAAATAAATCCTGACATCCCCGAACTGGGATATGGTCTCCTTTCCGGGTTGAAATCTTTTGCTAATATCATCCACAGCAAGAATTGCAGGAAAATAAAAATCAGAAGCCCTTTTTATAACTGGCAGGTCAAAATAGCCGAAATTTCCGGTAAGCTTTATTGGATTCAGGTCAAAGTCCTTTAATAAAGGATAAGTTCCATTTAGAAGCTCCAGGGCATACTCTCTATATTTACTTCCACCAAGGAGAAACTTTCCCCCGCCCCAGTGCTGAACGAATACTTTTCTTAGCCCGTCCAGATAATTGTAATAAAGTTTACTGTAAAAAAGTTCTGCGGAGTTTTTGAGTATCAGCATTTGAGCTCTTGTTTTTAAGTCCAGAATTCCTTTTTTAGACCCAGAGCCTGCATCACTAAAAGCAAAGCTGTATATTAACCATAGATGCATTTCCATTCTGTACAGGAGAAGAAATTTTGAAGGTGCGGGATTTAAAAAGCAATAGGGATTCTTTTCCCTCTCCTTTGTTCTCTTGTAGCACCTGTTTAAATATCCATCCTGTCCTTTCTCAAGTATTTTATAGTCCCTGTAAAATGCTGCCTCAAAAAGCGGAACATTTGCGAGAAGCATTTTTTTTGCAGTTGAGGGTTTTAATCTCAAAATGGAAAGCCTTGCCTTTATAAGGTTCTCAACAATTGCCTTCTTTATCTTAGAGGAACTGAGGGTTGTAATCTGTTTCAAAAACCCTATTTTCCCTCTCAAAGGAAATGCAGGTTTGTTATTTTCCATTAAGATTTCAAGAGGAACTCTATCTTTGAATTCTTCAATATTCATAAAAAAGAATTTCCCGCTGTAATCACCGGGTTCTCTGTAAGGAAAATTCAAATCAAGCTGAAAAATATACGACTTTATTGCTGGAGAAATGTCTATTCTATGCGATGGCAGGTTAATTACTTCCCAGGTCTTTATGTTCTGGGCTATAAAAAGAGTAAACAAAAGGATAAGGAACGATAATATTCCCAACACAGAGTATTTAAAAATTTTCCCTTTATTCTTTTTTATATAAAGATAAAAAACACCAAAGGGATTAAAATCCGGGAGCATTCAAAGAAGCTCCTTGATTATACCTTCCACTTCTTTGCGTATTCTGGAAAGTGCCTCCTCGCTTGAAGCCTCAAATCGGAGCACAAGAACAGGCTGGGTATTTGACGCCCTCACCAGCCCCCAACCGTCTGGATATTCAATTCTTACTCCATCTATATCAATAACAGGATAATCAGGGTGAAGTTCTTTAAGCTTCTTTTTTACCTGCTCAACTACCTGAAATTTTGTCTCCTCCTTTGCCTCAACTCTTATTTCAGGAGTGGAAAAACCCTTAGGAAGTGCATCAACTATCTCGGACAATTTTTTATCAAGGCTGGATAAGTACTCCACAAACCTGGCAGAAGAATAAATAGCATCATCAAATCCATAGTACCTGTCGGCAAAGAATATGTGACCACTCATTTCCCCGGCAAGGAGAGCTCCCTCTTCCTTCATCTTTTTCTTTATAAAGGAATGTCCTGTTTTCCACATAATGGGTACACCACCAAGCCTTTTTATTTCTTCGAAAAGAAATTTTGAAGCCTTTACATCGGATATTATTTTTGCCCCTTTGTTTTTCTCAAGAACTGCTCGTGCAAGTATCATCACTATCTGATCACCAAAAAGAAGCCGTCCTTTATCGTCAACGATCCCCAGTCTGTCAGCATCCCCGTCATACGCAATACCAAAATCAGACCCTGAGTTCTTCACCCTGTCCTGAAGGTCTCTCATATTCTCTGGCACAGTGGGATCGGGATGATGATTTGGAAAATTACCGTCCACCTCGCAGTAAAGTGTTTCAAAATCGTTACCAAGTTCTTTAAATATATCCTTTGCAACGAAACATCCAACACCGTTGCCGCCATCCACAATGAACCTTAAGGGCCTGCTCTGTTTTATATTAGATATAACAAACTGTTGATACTCTTTTATAACGCCCCTTTCCTTCACAGAGCCCTTTCCCTTTTCAAAATCTTTCCTTTCTATAATCTCATAAAGTGACTTTATCTCAGGACCGTATAGGGTTTCCTTTCCACATAGTATTTTAAACCCATTGTAATCTGGAGGATTGTGGGAACCAGTTATCATCACCCCTCCATCCTTATTCCAGTGGTAAATTGCAAAATATGTAAGAGGGGTTGGAACCATTCCTATATCTATTACATTAATCCCTGTGGTTAAAAGCCCTGAAATAAGCCAATCCCTTATTTGAGGGGAAGAAAGTCTTCCATCCCTTCCTACGACGATTTCTTTACCTCCCCTTCTTTTTATATAAGTTCCTATCGCTTTTCCTATTAGTTCTACTGAATCTTCTCTCAGCTCCTTCTGGAAGATTCCCCTTATGTCATAGTTCCTGAAGATATAAGACTCTACCTTTGCCATTTTTACCCTCCTTCTGCAAAACTGTAAAATTTATTCCCACCTATAATTATGTGGTCTAAAAGCTCAATGTCAAGAACAGTCCCTGCATCTCTTATTTTATTGGTTATTCTAATATCATCACCCGAGGGAGTTGGGTCTCCAGATGGATGATTATGAAAAACAATGACCCTTGTGGCAAAAAGTTCAAGAGCTCTTCTCATGAGCTTACCCACATCAACCATAGAAGATTTTCTTCCACCTGTGTGGAGAATTTCACTCTTTAAAACTCTATTGGCCTGATTAAGATAAATGGCACCGAATACTTCTTCTTTCAAATTTCCGTAAAATCCATTGAGAAAATCCACAACATCTGAAGGTTTTTTTATTTTAAGTCCATCCACAGGCCCAAAGGCCGCTCTTCTCCCCAGCTCGAAGGCCGCAACAATCTGAGCTGCTTTTGCTCTGCCCACATTTTTTATGGAAGAAATTCTCTCAAAGCTAAATGAAGAAAGCGATGAAAGACTACCAGCTTTTTTCAATATTTCTTCTGCAAGGGCAATAGCTGACTTCCCCTTTCCACCAGTTCTTAAAATAATTGCTAAGAGTTCTAAGTCCGAAAGAGAAGATGGTCCATTTTTTTCCAACCTTTCCCTGGGCCTGAGATTCTTAGGAAGGTCCTTCACTCTGTAATAGCTCATCTATCCTCCTTAATCCTTCGCTTGCTGATGTTTGAAGGAAAAGGTCAGCTATTTCCGTATGTATCGTAGGTTGAGGATTAACCACATAAATCCTGGCTCCAAAACTCTTTGCCACAAATGGAAGATTCGCAGCTGGTTGAACGACCCCGGAGGTTCCCACAACTATAAAAATCTCAGCATCACCTGCAAGTTCATAGCTCTTCCTGATAGCCTCTGAGGGAAGAGCCTCTCCAAACCACACCACATCTGGCCTTGCTATTGCACCGCATTCACATCTGGGAGGTATTTTTGAACAGGCTTTTTCATCCTTCCACACTTTACCACAGGCGGTGCATCTCAGTCTCCATATATTACCGTGTAGTTCTACAACGTTTTTTGAGCCTGCCCTTTGATGGAGTCCGTCCACATTCTGGGTAATTATCCAGAGGTCATGACTACGTTCCCATTCTGCAAGCAATTTATGTGCCTCATTAGGTTCTGCTTGACCTATTATTTGTCGCCTCCAGCAGTACCACTCCCAAACTTTTATAGGGTTCTTCGAAAATGCCTGAGGAGTTGCAAGGTCCTCTGCTCTGAACCCCTTCCACAGTCCGTCTTTCCCTCTGAAGGTGGGTATTCCACTCTCTGCTGAAATTCCTGCACCTGTTAAAACTCTTATTCTCATTTTTATAGTAAAATTCTAACATGAGGATAGAAGATTACTCCTTCGGAAAAATGGTTATAGGAGGTAAAACTTATACAAAGGACCTGAAAGTTTTTCCGGACAAAATAAAGGAAAACTGGTGGAGAAAAGAAGGACACCATCTCTATGTTGACGATATTGCTGATATAATTGAATATAATCCAGAGGTCCTTGTTGTAGGAAGGGGAGCTTATGGCTTTATGAAAATAGACAAAGAAGTGGAAGAAAAACTCAAGGAGCTCGGGATAGAGCTAATAGCAGAAAAAACAGCCCGTGCAGTAGAGAAATTTAACAAATTCATAAGCGAAGGCAAAAAAGTGTGCGGAGCATTCCACCTCACCTGCTAAAAAATTCTGCTCTATAATGTTTTCATTCTCTGCATTATCTTGATTAATGTATTTCTTTCTGTTAAAAATAATCTATGAGGAAGTTTTTTCCAGTATTCCTGCTCGTCCCTTTACT
>Ga0190334_1000185_pt1 | contig 32570 bp, 32 predicted proteins | sample 48720478_MG_FD_161270 | JGI IMG/M metagenome (GOLD analysis project Ga0190334, IMG submission 161270) | Hydrothermal vent sediment bacterial communities from Southern Trench, Guaymas Basin, Mexico - 4872-04-7-8_MG | ecosystem: Environmental > Aquatic > Marine > Hydrothermal vents > Sediment ... | reverse complement strand
GTAACCCTGAGATAAACAGAGTCGGGTTAGTGGAATCTCTAAAAGAAGAGATAGAAAAGAAGGGCCTGCGAGTAAATTTTGTGGGCCAGGATTCAGAAAATGCAGATCTTCTCCTATTAGTAAATGGCTGCAGACATGCATGTTTGGAGGAGGAAGGCATGATGTTAGAAGCAAAGGCACCCGTTCTGTCAGTAGAGGGGGAGATGGTTTTTGGAAGGTATGTTGGAGAAAGGGAGATACCGAATTTTTTGGTACACGAGATAAGTCGTTCAATTGGAAAGAAATGAAAGGCTAAAGGGAGAAAAGATATGGCGAAACATAGGAAACTTGGTCGAGGCGTAGCTGTTGTAGGGGCGGGTCTTTCGAAATTTGGTGCTTATCCTAAGGGTGTGAGGACAACCGATCTATTTGTAGAAGCCTTTAAGGATCTTGAGTCTTCAGTAGATAAGGGCTTTGACAGCCGGATGATAGATGCCTTTTACCTAGGAAATCTCAGTAGTGATTTATTTGAATCGCAGGTACATCTCGCCCCTGCGGTAGCGAACCGGATAGGATTGGTTCCGGTGCCGACTGTGAGGATCGAAGATGCTTGTGCCGCAAGCGGTGTAGCCTTCAGGGAAGCGGTTATAGCTGTGGCCTCAGGCATTTACGATGTGGTGCTTGTAGGGGGCGTTGAGAAAATGACGAATCTTGATACCCCTCAAGTTACAGAGGTACTTGCATCCGCCCTTGATCCAGATACGGAGGTGCCTGCTGGGCTGACTTTTCCTGGTATATATGCCACCATGGCCACGGCTCATATGGCAAAGCATGGGACCACCGAGGAAGATTTGATGTGGATTGGCATAAAAAATCATTATCATGGGAGCCTTAACCCGAAGGCGCATTTTGATGTTTCCATTTCGGATTTTATGAAAAAGAGAGCAGAATCCGCTGTTAAAAAGGGCTTACCAAAACCGCAATGGCATACAGAGCTGGATTTTATGAAGGATTCTAAACAGAATCCGATTATCGCTTGGCCATTGAGACTTTTTGATTGTTCGACCATCTGTGACGGAGCATCTTGCATTCTTGTGGTAGCTGAGGAAATGGCTAAGGAATTTACTGACAGTCCTATTTTTGTTGTGGGCACAGGGCAAGCGAGTGATTATTTTCTAGCGGAGCGAGATGATTTGACATCGATACAAGCAGCAAAACTAGCGGCCACACAAGCATACGAAATGGCCGCTATTGGGCCAAAGGACGTCAAAGTGGCAGAGGTGCATGATTGTTTCACTATAGCAGAGTTAATAGCAATGGAGGATTTAGGATTTTATGAGCCGGGGAAGGCGGCCGGGGCCATTAGAGACGGGGAAACAAGGATAGATGGGAAGCTCCCCATCAACACTGATGGTGGATTAAAGTCGAAAGGGCACCCTATTGGTGCATCTGGCACGGGTATGGTGGTAGAGATTTTCAAACAGCTTCGAGAAGAGGCGGGAGACAGACAAATAAAGGTAAAAGATCCTGATATTGGACTGGCTCACAACGTAGGTGCGCATGGCTCAACAGTTGTGGTAAATATTTTTGAGAGGAGATAGAGTGCTATGGCATTAGAAGAAAAATTTGCAGAGGTGGAAAACAACGAGTTTTACAGTGCAGCTTATCAAAGATTTTTAGCGGAGGGGAAGCTTATAGGCTCAAGATGTCGTACTTGCGGGCATGTGTGTGTTCCTCCAAAGCCAATTTGCCCAGGATGCCATGGAGGGGAAATGGTGTTGGAGGAGATGAAGGGAAAGGGAAGACTGCTGTCGTACACAGTGATTACCGTGGCGCCCCCTCTTATGGTCGAAGAGGGCTATGACAGAAACAATCCCTACTGTAGTGGGATAGTGGAATTGGAAGAGGGTGCTAAAGTTCCTGCGCGTATAGTTAATGTAAATGTGAGGAACCCAGAAAAAATAGAACTTGGCATGGGCATGTCTATTAAATATTTGAAGATTGGACAGGGGAATGAGAGGAAGACATTTTTGGCATTTGAGCCAACCCCATAGATATATACAAAGCACCTGCCTCAAACACTTAGAATCAAACCTGCCCAGGTTGTAGCTCTAAAAAAGTAGAAAAGAATGTATCATCGAGTTAGGAGTGCATCTGGGTTAACTGTGCTTTCAGAAATGATTCTTATGCTTAAAATGGGGGATTATTATGGACATAGAAGAAAAAATGCGAGAGCTTGAGCGGCGAAACCGCGAGGCGGAGCTGGGGGGAGGGGAAGAACGAATTGCTCAGCAGCATGCCAAGGGAAAGATGACGGCTCGGGAGAGGATAGATTATCTCCTTGACAAGGGCAGTTTCCAAGAGATCGACAAATTTGTTGTGCATCAGTGCCATGACTTTGGGATGGACAAGAAAAAGATCCCGGGTGATGGGGTGGTCACGGGTTATGGTACCATAAATGGGAGACTGACCTTTGTGTTTTCCCAGGATTTTACCGTCTTTGGGGGTTCATTGAGTGGACCCTTCGGTCAGAAAGTCTGTAAGATCATGGACCTGGCCATGAAAAACGGTGCACCAATCATAGGTTTGAACGACTCAGGGGGGGCCAGAATTCAGGAGGGCGTGGTCAGCCTTGGCAGTTATGGCGAAATATTCAAGCGAAATGTGTGGGCCTCGGGAGTAATTCCTCAAATTTCAGTGATTATGGGACCATGCGCAGGGGGTGCGGTGTATTCACCTGCACTCACTGATTTTATCATCATGGTAAAAAAGACCAGCAATATGTTTATCACAGGCCCTCAGGTTATTAAGGCCGTCACCCACGAAGAGGTTACCCCCGAGGAACTTGGAGGTGCTATTGCCCATAATACCAAGAGCGGAGTAGCACATTTTGCGGAAGATGATGACAAGGCGGCCCTAGATAGGGTGAAACAAATCCTGAGCTTTCTCCCCCAGAACTACAAGGAAAAGCCATCACGGACAGAGTGCACGGATGACCCCAACAGGACCGATCCAGCCCTTAATAAGGTTGTTCCCACTAACCCTAAGCTTCCATATGACATGAAGAAAATTATACGTTCTGTTCTGGATAATAACGAGTTTGTTGAGGTACACGAGCGGTACGCCACGAACATGGTGGTGGGTTTTGGGCGACTAAATGGTCACGTTGTAGGAGTAGTGGCAAATCAACCACGATTCTTGGCCGGCTGTCTGGACATAGATGCATCCATTAAGTGTGCACGATTTGTAAGAATTTGCGACTGTTTCAATATTCCCTTGGTCACTTTTGTAGACGTTCCCGGATTTCTCCCTGGAGTAAACCAGGAACACGGGGGGATTATAAAGCACGGCGCCAAGATTATTTATGCATACTGTGAGGCCACCGTGCCCAAGATAACTGTGATTACACGCAAGGCCTATGGAGGGGCTTATGACGTGATGTCAAGCAAGCACCACGGAGGAGATATTAACTATGCCTATCCCACTGCGGAGATTGCCGTAATGGGGCCCGAGGGCGCGGTCAACATCATATTTCGCAAGGAAATTGCTGCCTCCGGGAATCCTGAAGAGACCCGCAAGAAGCTCGTGGAAGAATACAGAAACAACTTTGCCAGTCCATTTAAGGCAGCAGAGCTGGGCTATATAGACGGAATTATTTTTCCGGAAGAGACGAGGCCCAAGCTCATTAGTGCCTTGATGATGCTACTGAATAAAGATGAGAGTATCCCTCGAAGGAGGCATGGGAATATTCCACTTTAGTTTTGGGTAATTCGGTTAATGCAGACAAAAAAGCCCTCATCCAGTTCCCGGGGGAAGGCTTTTTTCTTTCAGAGGCACTAAATCTTTTGGCGATGGGCTATCATGCTTTAGCCTTATTATCGTTTTGTGATCCAACAATTCTTGAGATAATAGCACCTGACACAGAAAGGGCAATAAACAATACCAAGAGCACTATAAAAACCCCTATATATCGAAGAAACAGAGTGCCCATGATCCATGTCCAGTTGTCTTTCATTATTACTACGGACGTCTGGTCTCCTGTATGTTTGGAAACTGTGATGGAGTGCCAAGGCCTGTTACTGTCATCTTCAATATAGCTTGCTGCCTTCCATTCTCGGTAGCGAACGTCTTTTAACCCTTTAAGGGCCTTCTTGTAATAAGCCAGGACCTGATCATGGGACATGTTTACCAGCAGTTCGAGCCTGGTGTCGGTCTTTTTTATGACCTTTGCACCGGGGATAACCGGTGCACCCAAGAACTCCTCTGTGGCTGAGGCTAGGGCAGGTGCTAAGAAAAGCCCCATAATCAAAAACGCAATAACCCTTTTCATTTTTACCCTCACTCCTTTAAATCACTTAAACATCGCGATAAACATGCCGGCTGCTGCTGCTGATCCTATGACTCCTGCGAGATTCGGCCCCATCGCATGCATCAAAAGAAAATTTGTTTTGTCCTCTCGCATCCCTTCCACCTGGGAGACCCTCGCCGCCATGGGGACGGCTGATACTCCCGCAGAGCCAATTAAGGGATTTATTTTTTCTTTGAGGAATAGGTTCATAACCTTTACGGTCAAGATTCCGCCCGCTGTACACACGGCAAAATCCAGAAGGCCCAGTCCAAAGATGAACAAAGGTTTCCAGCTAAGGAAGTTATCAGCATACATAGTTGCACCCACAGAGACCCCTAAGAATATGGTGACGATATTCATAAGGGATCCCTGGGCAGTTTCGGTGAGCCTTGAGACCACTCCGCTTTCTTTCATAAGGTTGCCCAGCATGAACATTCCCATAAGGGGAATAACTGAAGGTACCAGAAGGGCAATGATGCCAGCCGTAACCATCGGGAAGAGTATTTTTTCACGCCTGCTAACGGGCCTCAATTGACGCATACGAATGAGCCGCTCTTTTTTCGTTGTCATAAGCCTCATAATTGGTGGTTGTATTATGGGTACCATGGCCATGTAAGAGTAGGCGGCCAAAGCATTTGCCCCCAATAACTGAGGTGCCAGCAGAGTGGTAAGGTAAACGGTGGTTGGCCCGTCAGCACCCCCTATTATCCCCACCGATGCGGCCTCCTTTAAGGTAAAACCAGCTAATACAGTGCCCGTAAAGGTGACAAACACCCCCAGTTGTGCCCCCGCACCTATGAGAAGGGTCTTGGGATTGGCGATCAAGGGCCCGAAGTCTGTCATGGCGCCAAGGCCCAGGAAAATGACACATGGGATGATTTCCCATTCGAGCCCGTAATGGTAAAAAAATTGGAGTAACTGGGGGCGCCCCTCTTCATAACCCATCATGGGAACCAGTGGGAAGTTTACAATGAATATGCCAAACCCAATGGGAAGTAGCAAAAGCGGTTCATATTTTTTTGCGATTGCCAGATAAATAAAGAAGGCAGCAAGCGCCCACATGATGATAACCTTGGGATCAAAATTGAAGACCCCAGTGGTTTGCATAACTCCGCCCAGCAAGTCCATTATCTCATTGAATGTCATCTTCGAAACTCCTCAAATAACGGCTATATGAGATGTATTCTGACGTGGATTTCTAAAGCGACATAGCTATAATGCAGCTACATTCCAATGTCAAGGACAAAATACCATATGGCCTCATAAACAATGTACTGACTTGTGGGTTTAAAAATCCTGCAGAAAATGGTAAGCGTATAACCTGCTCAACCAGGGGAATAGCGAACAGTAACCGAGGAGGAATTTTTATGGGCAACACGGGGTATCTTGATGCAATACAAAAGGAGCTGGACCGCTGGACCGAGGAGGTCTCGGAGAAAATCAAGAAGCATCCTGAAAGAAGGCCAGAATTCATAAATACCTCTGGCATTTCAATCAAGAGGCTTTACACTCCCATTGATTTTTCAGGTGAAGCATATCTGGATGAACTGGGATTTCCAGGCGAATATCCCTTCGCAAGGGGTGTCCAGCCAACCATGTACAGAGGTCGATACTGGACCATGAGGCAATATGCAGGGTTTGCCACTGCCGAAGAATCCAACCGGCGTTACAAATTCTTGCTGGACCAAGGCCAGACCGGGCTATCCGTTGCCTTTGATTTACCCACACAGATCGGATATGACTCTGACCACGAAATGGCCATTGGAGAAGTGGGGAAGGTTGGGGTTGCTATTGATTCATTGAAAGACATGGAGACCTTGTTTAACGGTATTCCATTGGACAAGGTGAGCACCTCCATGACCATAAATGCCCCTGCGGCGGTGCTCCTGGCAATGTACATAGCGGTGGCCGAACAACAAGGAGTAAGTTCAGATAAATTAAGGGGGACTATTCAGAACGATATACTCAAAGAATACTCCTCCCGGGGCACATACATTTTTCCACCCAAGCCCTCCATGAGAATAATAACCGATATTTTCTCCTATTGCGCTGAACATGTTCCACTTTGGAACACAATTAGTATCAGTGGTTATCACATCAGAGAGGCTGGATCCACTGCTGTGCAGGAGGTGGCTTTTACATTGGCTAATGGTATTGCATATGTTGGGGCGGCAATTAACGCGGGTCTTGATGTGGACAAGTTTGCACCAAGACTTTCCTTCTTTTTCAATGCGCATCTGGATTTCTTCGAGGAGGTAGCCAAGTACCGTGCAGCAAGAAGACTCTGGGCCAAGATAATGAAGGAAAGATTTGGGGCAAAGAATCCCAGGTCCATGATGATACGGTTTCATACCCAGACAGCGGGCTGTACCCTTACTGCCCAGCAGCCGATGAATAATATCGTGAGGGTGGCCTTCCAAGCAATGTCGGCTGTGTTGGGCGGTACCCAATCGCTTCACACCAATTCCATGGACGAGGCCCTGTGTTTGCCTTCGGAGCAAGCGGTTCAGGTGGCGCTGAGAACGCAGCAGCTTATAGCCTATGAAACTGGGGTGGCTGATACGGTGGATCCCATGGGGGGCTCGTATTACGTGGAAAGCCTCACCAGGCAAATCTATGAACGGGCAAATGAGTACATCCAGAAGATAGAGGATATGGGGGGAGCGGTATCGGCCATTGAGAGGGGATATATACAAAAAGAGATACAGGAGAGCGCTTATAGGTATCAGAAGGAAATTGAATCAGGAGAAAGGATTGTAGTGGGGGTGAATCGCTTTCAGGTGGATGAGGAAAAACCTACCAATTTGCTTCGGGTTGACCCTGCTGTGAGAGTTGCCCAGATAGAAAAACTCAGGGCCTTGAAGGAAGAAAGGGATGAGCAAAAGGTCAAGGACACACTGGGCAGGTTAAGGGAGGCGGCCCAGGGTACGGAGAACCTAATGCCTCCTATCCTGGAAGCAGTTAAGGCCTATGCTACCTTGGGCGAGATTTGCGATGTATTAAGGGAAGTCTTTGGAGAGTACCAACCCAGTACCAGCCTTGCATGAGCGGAAGAGAACCGTAAAGTCGGAGGTGATTAAGAGCTATGGCAGAGGGAAAGAAAATTCGAGTTCTGGCAGCAAAGCCCGGGCTTGATGGCCATGACAGGGGGATAAAGGTTCTGGCAAGTGCCCTAATGGATGCGGGCATGGAGGTAATTTATACTGGGCTTCGTCAGACACCGGCGCAGATAGTGGAAGCGGCTATAGAGGAAGGTGTAGATGTGATCGCCATGAGCATTCTTTCTGGTGCTCATGACTATCATTTTCCAAAGGTAATGGAGCTGCTGAAGGAAAGGGGCATAGAGGATATTTTGGTGCTTGGAGGTGGGATAATACCAGACGAAGACATTCCAAAATTAAAGGAAGTGGGTATAGCAGAAATCTTTGGCCCGGGTACAAATACTCAGGATGTGGTTAACTTCATCAAGGAACATGTGGAGAAGAAGCGACGGCAAATGTCAAGTGCTTAAAGTCAAATGTCAAAGCAACCCGCCACAGATCTGCGGCGGGTTGTCCAATCAAATTTTGACATTTGGCATTTTCTAAGGCGGCAGAGATCACCTTTTTTGAGGGTAGATCTCCGCGGGCTTACCTCTTTCTGACTGCACGAAGAAGATCTTAAGCTACTGGTTTTTCCATTCCGGCCTTCGTTTTTCTAGAAACGCCTTAAGGCCTTCATTCGCATCTTCTGTTTTCATCAGTTCATCTAGGTAGATACCTTCAATGACCTTGAGCGAGGGCTCTAGTTCATCCATCAATCCTTTCATTATCGCCTTCTTGGTAAGACGTAAGACCTCTGCGCTGAGCTTGAGGTAAGGCTTTACAAATTGTTCTGTTTCTGAATCGAGGTCATCTTTGGGTACAACCTTGTTGACGAGGCCAAGCTGCAGGGCCTCTTGGGCGGTGATAATTTTTCCGGAAAGGATTAATTCCATAGCCGCTTTACGGCCCATAATTCTAGGCATAATCTGGGCGGCGATGGGAGGAAATACACCTACCTGTATTTCAGGCTGCCCCAGCTTGGCATTATCTGCGGCTATGACTAGATCGCAGAAAATGGCCAATTCACATCCTCCCCCAAGACATGAACTAAACACCGAGGCTACAGTTACCGCCCCAAGTTTGTCCATCAGGCGGAACATGCGGTGAAAGACCTCTATCATCTTGGGTGCCATGTCTCCCATGTGCTCTCCCACGTCCACACCGGCAGAAAAACACTTGCCCTCGGCTTCGAAGAGCAAGACCTTAAGGTCTTTGTTCCCTTGAAAGGTCTGAAGGGCGTGGTTGATTTCCTCCATCATGGCGATGTTTAGAATGTTTAAGTCTGGCCTGTTAAGAATAATTTTACCAAGCCCATTGCTGAATTCAGTCTTTATAAACTGGTAGTCCATAGTATCACCCCTTCGAATCAAATTATGAATAGATGCCCGGGCTGAATAACAACGTTTAGGCCCGGGCCTGAGCAAGGTTTATTTACTCCTTTGGCTTTGGCATCACCTCCGCAAACATATCCATATCCCAGGTCCTCGCATCGGCTATGTTTTGGCGGAATTTCAGAAAATCGATGGTATCCTTGCCCGTCAGTTTCCTGGTGTTAAATGCTCCGAAGCCCAAAAATGCTTCACCAGACATATTGGCTGCCAACCAATGCCGATGGGAGTTCTTGGTGAGATCCCAGAAGAACTTCTTTTTCTGTCGTACGGAATCAATGGATTCAATGAGGCATCCAGGAAACAGGTTTGCAAAGGTCCATACCACCTTGTTTACTTCCTTGTCCAGAAGTTCAAAATCAGCATTTGGCTGGTGTTTTTTCACAAATTCGCGGGCCTCTTTTAGCTCATCTCCCTTCTTATACTCACCATAAACTATCTCCCCGTCTTCAACCCACTTGTCCGTGATTACCATTGGGTTGCGCACCCACTTGCCATCCACCTTTAGCACGGGCACAACCTTGCTGATAAGGTTTTTGGCCTTCATCTTGTAAGCAGACCACATCTCGCAAGACACACAATTCCACATGGCATCCTCAATGCTGAGGAACCAGGGCAAGAAGTCAGAGGACCCTCCAACTGGGGCAGACCCGTGCCTGGGGCCTGCTTGGCCAAATACAGCCAGGTCCGAGGCAATGGCCAGGTCACATGCCATCCCAATCTCTTGGCCTCCGGCTACACGCATTCCATTAACGCGACAAATGGTGGGTTTTTTGCACCTAAGAATAGAGTCTACCATTCCGTTGAACAGTTCCATGTATTGACCATACTCATCGCACCTCAGGCTGTAGTACTCGCTATATTCTTTGGTATTCCCTCCCGTGCAAAATGCGTATGGACCTGTACCAGTGAAAACAACGGCAACTACGCTACGGTCCAAAGATGCATTGTCAAAGCCCGCTATTACACCTTTAACCATTTCAGTGGTATAAGAGTTATATTGCCTTGGATTGTTAAGCCTGACCCATGCTACGTAGAGTCCTTCCACCACGTTTCCCTGGGGGTCTTTCAAGGGTTTCTTTTCAAAGACAACACATGGTGCGTCTTCATCTGTACCCCAGTGGACATCAGTGTGCAAAAGGTGATCTTTTGCTTCATTATCTCTGGGCATCCATTCTAAAGCCATAGCACTCCCTCCTTTTTATCATTAATAGGCTCACATCAATTTAGTGTGACAGGCGTAATGACACTGCCTTTATTTTTAGATGAAACAAAAAAGCATTTCATTTGTTGACCCAGAGCCTAGGGCCTAGTGCCCTATGCCTATTCTGTTCATTAAAAATCAGGCACCAGGACCACACGCCTTTCCGGAGAGCCCTTTGTATGGATTTCTTCAAAGGACTCTGCGATGGTGCTCATGGGCCGTGTCTGTACAAAGGGTTCCAATTGAATCTTTCCAGACAGAACCATATTTAGCACAGCGGGGTAATATTCAGGTAGGCATCCCCAGGTACCGATAATCTCTGCATCAAAGGCCATGAGCCGGCTTATGGAGTATTCCACTTTATGCAAACCAAAGCCTACAATGATGAGTTTTCCAACGAAGCTCAAAAGGGACAAGGCCAATTCCTGGCCAGGTTTACTTCCGCTTACTTCGAAAATCTTCCAGCCATAACTGGGGAGCCCATTTCTCTTCCTTATGCCTTTAATCTCGTCAGAGACTTCCTTTGGGCTTTTGCCTTTAGAGTTCACCACGAAATCAGCCCCATAAGAAAGCATGTTATTAAGTCTGTCTTCAGCAATATCAATGGCTATCACCGTCCCAGCACCCAATGCCTTGGCCTCTTGGACTACATATTGCCCCACGCCGCCTATTCCTATGACAACAACGTTGTCTGCAGGTTCCAGTCCCGACCTTTTAATGGCCTGATACGGCGTAGTAGCAGCATCGGCCACAACTGCGAGCTTTTCTAAAGGAAAGTCGCCCCGATTCTTAATTTCACAAAGATCTATGCTGGGTACGGGGATGTGGCTGGAAAACCCCCCGTAAATTCCCAAGCTGTTTCCGGGCATTTTCTGATTAAGGCACCTGTTGCCTCTCCGGGTCTTGCAGAGGTAGCATTGCCTGCACGGCATTACGGCAGGGATGATGACCTCTTTTCCGATCCACTGTTCATCCCCTGCCACCACAGTCCCGGAGATTTCGTGGCCTAAGGTAAGAGGCGGTTTGTTCACCGTCGGGACACCGTCGTAAAAATAGCCAAGGTCTGTATGACAAATACCGCACCCTGCCACTTCCACCAGCACCTCTCCAGGCTTGAGCTCAGGTACGGGCAATTCCTTTTTTTCGAGCTTTCCAGGGATCACTTCCCCTGTTTCCTTGTCTCGGGTAGTGGGTTGAACCATCTGCCATGTCATTATCTTATCAGGTACTCCAGCCATAACACCCCTCCTTACCAATATTAGAGTTTACTATTTTAACTTGCTTCTACTTCAAGGCCTTACGCCTTCAGCCTTAAGCCTTTAGCTATATCATTCCATAGCCCCCATCCACGCACAGGAGCTGACCTGTAATGTAGTTGCTTTCGTCTGACGCCAAAAACACAAACGCCGGGGCAATGTCGTCGGGTTCGGCGAATCTCTTTAGCAATATCCTGTTCATATAAATCTCTTTTAGCTTCTCATCTGTCCGTATCTTTTCGGTCATATCTGTTGCAACAATACCCAGCGATATCACGTTGGCGCAGATGTTATACCTGGCAAGTTCCCTGGCAATGGACTTGGTCATGCTTATGATTCCGCCCTTAGCAGCACTGTAATTGACCTGGCCCACTGTTCCCACAATACCTGCTACTGAGGTTACGTTTATGATCTTTCCGCTGTTTTGCTCTTTCATCCGCAGGGCTGCTGCCTGTGAGCACAGGAATGTGCCTTTCATGTGTATATCAACAACCGCGTCCCATTGTTCCTCGCTCATTTTAAGGAGTAAGGCAGGGCGAGTAAACCCTGCGTTATTAACTAGTATGTCTAGCCTACCAAACTTATCTATGGTTGCACTGATTAAGTTCTCTACATCGGGCTTTTTGGCTACGTCGGCCTTCACTGCGATGGCCTCTGTCCCCATTTGCTGAGCTGCCTTAACCACTTCGTTTGCAGCGGCTTCGTTTGAACTGTAGTTTATTACAACTTTAGCGCCTTCCTTGGCAAAACCAAGTGCCACGGCCCGGCCCACTCCTCGGCTACTGCCAGTAACCAAGGCAACTTTATTTGTTAGCCTCATACCGTCACCTCCGGGTCCAATTGATATTTCCAAATTTCCCACAAATGGGCTGCTTATAATTACATTGTAATCACATTATAGTTACATTGGGCAATCTAGAAAAAAGGCTATATTTTGTCAAGGAAAAACGAGAAACGGGGTTAGCGGAGTTGATAAATGAAAGAAAAGGTGTAATATAGAGTTTCATGCGATCAGTTGGGAAAATACTGAGCTTCATATTTATGCTCATTGTGATTACGAGTGCAAGCAACTGTGCAAAGAAGGCCCCCCTTGTAACAATTCCTCCACAACCCAAAGAAAAACTTGTTCTTATTCATGTGGAGAATAAATCCAGCATGGGTTCGCCCATCTGGATACGTGGGTGTAAATACTACCCACTCTCTGGCCTCGAAGGATTTGTGCAATACGGAAAGGCATCTTGGTATGGCCCTAAATTTCATGGCAGGAAGACCTCAAGCGGAGAGGTCTATAATATGCATGGAAAGACCGCGGCTCATAATACCCTTCCCTTGGGCACCTATGTGCAAGTTGTAAACCTCAACAACGGCAAGCGCACCGTGGTGCGAATAAATGACAGGGGCCCCTTTGTTAAGAACAGGGTTATTGATTTGTCCTATGGAGCGGCGAAAGAGATAGGCCTTGTGGGGCCCGGAGTAGTAAAGGTGAAACTGATTGTGCTTGGAAAGCAAGTAGGGCTCTGGAATTCTCCCTTTGGCCTCAACCCCATACTTGAGGTACCGAATATCAGCCAAGGGTCCTTTGGGGTACAGGTGGGAGCCTTTACCGAAAGGGAAAGCGCAATGAGCATAGCAGATAGACTCAAAGTCTTATTTAGATATGTCGAAGTTGTCCCTGTGAGGTCTGGGAACTCAAAGCAAACAGCAATTTATAGGGTAAGAGTGTCTCGTATAAAAACATTAGGCGAGGCAACCAAGGTAAGGGAAAAGTTGAAGAAGATAGGATTCGAGGAGGCCTTTGTGGTCAGCCTGTAGGGCCCTTATTGATCTTATCCCTCAATACTCCTGATGTTTTGAAAACCACAACTCGTCTGGCCCTTAATTGCAAGTCTTCCGTGGTCTGGGGATTCCTTCCCCTGCGGGCGGCCTTTTCCTTCACAACAAATTTGCCAAAGCCGCTGATAAGAATGTCTTCACCGTTCTCCAAGGTGTTTTTAATCAGCTCAAATAAACTTTCTACCACAGCCCGTGACTGGCTCTTGCTCAATCCTACTTGATGATAGATACTCTCTATAATCTTTTCTTTAGTAAGGGCCACGTTCGAACCTCCTCGCATTGCCAACTTGGTAACAGCTTCATCTTGTTGGATTTTACAAGCAAAGAATATGGCTGATGGTCTTTTCCCTGTCAAGTATTTTTTATCTGTGAAAATTTTTCCTTTAATTTCCTGTTCACTACATCAGGGACAAGTCCACTTACATCTCCGCCAAAACGCGCTGCCTCCTTTATTATAGTTGAGCTGGTGTAAAACCACTTGTAATCGGTCATTAAAAACACGGATTGTATCTCCCTATTGAGCTTGCGGTTCATGAGGGCCATCTGAAACTCGTATTCAAAGTCGGACATAGCGCGTAATCCCCTGAGGATCACAGTAGCATTTTTCCTTACAGCGTAATCGATGAGCAGGCCATCGAAGTAATCGACCTCAACATTTGGTATGCCCTCAATAGAGGTCTTTATCATTTCAATTCGCTCTTTAAGGGTAAAAAGTGGCTTTTTTTGAGGGTTATGCAGAATTGCGACAATTAGGTGTTCAAAGACCTTCAAGCCTCTCTTTATAATACTTAAATGTCCGTTGGTTATTGGATCAAACGTTCCAGGATAGATTGCCAAGCATTTAGTCATTCCTATGTCTCCGCACAATAAAAATGGATTTTGGTGTCTCCGTATGCCCTTACATCTATAAGGTTCAAATTACCAAATGTCTTGTCAAACTGTTCCTTTCTGTGGGTTTCCGCTACAACTATTGCATTTGGAGCCAGGATCTCTTTCTCAACAAGCTTAGCCATGACAATTGGAAGAATGCCACTTCTGTAAGGAGGATCAATGAACACCAGATCAAATGGTATCCCGCCCATAAGATCCAAAGACGGAAGCCCTTTCCTGAGATCCTTCCTTAACACCAAAGTGCGTTCTCTAAGTCCACAAGTTTCAATATTCTTTTTGATGATGCTTATTGCCTTAAAAGCCGAATCTACGAATACCACCCTTCTGGCACCTCTACTCAAGGCTTCGAGTCCCATCGCCCCCGTGCCAGCGAAAAGATCTAGCACAGATTTTCCGCCAAGATTCTGCCCTAGTATGTTGAATAGAGCTTCTCTTACCTGGTCCGGCGTAGGCCTGATGTTCAGGCCCTTGAATGATGCTAATGCCCTTCCTCTTGCTTGTCCGCCGGTGATACGCATATCGTGTTATTTAACGGGCTGAATCTCTGGCGTCTCTTCTCCTTCGTCTTTGGTGCTTATGAAGGGCATCTCTCCCGCTGGGCTCGTGGATATAGCCTTGTGCGTCCTTGCCCGCACCAAGCTAACTATCGGACCGGAAATTACATAGCCCCCAATTAGAAAAAACAGCACGATTCTAGGGCGATAAGCTACAACTATCAACATCAATATAATTGAAACTAGGACGTTGAAAGGCTTTTGCCTGCGGATTTCAAACTTCTTAAAGCTAAGGTAATCAAGTCCGCTTACCATAAGAAAGGACAGGGTGTAAATAATAGCAAGTGCCAGCCAATGAAGAGACTCTCTCCTACCGCCAATCGCTGTAATGAAAAGTATAAAGGAAGCGATAAATGCCGCCGCTCCAGGGATGGGCAATCCCTTGAACAACCCGGGATTTTGTACACCCACCTGAACATTGAAACGAGCAAGTCTGAGCGCACCACATACGACATAAGTAAAGCAGGCAAGCCACCCGAGTCTTCCATAAGGGGCAAGGACCCACTGGAATACCAGTACTCCAGGCGCCACCCCGAATGCCACTAGGTCTGAGAGGGAGTCGTACTCAGTACCAAAGTGGCTGCTGGTTCGTGTATATCTGGCAATCTTGCCATCCAATGCATCAAACAAGCAAGAAACCAAGATGGCAGTGGCGGCAGCCTCGAATCGACTCTGAATAGCAGCAATAATTGCATAAAATCCGCCAAAAAGGCTGGCAGACGTAAAAAGGTTGGGTAATAAATAAATACCCCTTTTCCTGTCTCTTTTCGGATGCCTTCTTCTCTTTGGTTTCATAATGAATACCCTATTATGGTTTGCCCTGCCTTGACCTTTTGCCCTTCTTTTACCACTACCCTGCATGTAGCTGGAATGTAAACTTCTACTCGTGATCCAAACCTTATTAAACCCACTCTTTGTCCTAATGAAACCTTTTCACCTGGTCGGATCCAACAAACGATTCTTCTTGCGATTAGTCCTGCGATTTGAACCAGCATGATTTTTCCAACCTGGGGGGCTTCCAAAAAAATTCTGTTTTTTTCGTTTTGCTCAGAGGCCTTGTCAAGATTAGCAGAAAAGAATTTTCCGGGCTCATAAATTATTTCCTCAACAATCCCTTCCGTAGGACATCGATTAACATGAACATTAAAAAGAGACATAAATATACTCAGTTTTACAGTCTCTACATCCAAGGGACTGTGAGAAGGTTTCAGTGTTTCCACCTTCAGGAGCTTTCCATCGGCCGGAGCCACTAAAGCATTGGGCTTTTGAGGCAAGCCGCGCTCAGGATCCCTGAAAAAATAAACAACGAACAATGTCAAAAGACCAAGAATAATTGACGTGGCCATAAGCCCAAGTAAAGCACTAGCGATACTAAGAACTATACCTCCACCGATAAAAGGAAAGCCTTCCTTGGCGATAGGCAATGCCCTGCGCGATGTTGAGTATGTCATGTCACTACTCAATGGCTTGGACCTGTACTCGGGTTGCAAAATCAGATTCCCTCTAAGATACAACTACCATGTATATGAAATAACTATTTGCACGCATTATAATTTGAGCTTTTCTATTGTCAATCTAGAATATCGCTCTTTTTCCTCGTTTCTATGTCTTCAGATATGGATTCGGCCTTATATCCGGTGGTCTCAAATAAATGGGTAGCAAAGCGGCAGGGTTATCAAAATCTTGGCTCAAAAATCGTCTCAGCCCCAATGCCCCCACTGTGCAAGCCCTTATGGCCCACATTTCTGGTGGTGCCAGCAATAGATCTGGCTTGAGAGTTTCTTTCAATTTCGGCACCTGGTTATGGTAGTTATTGCCCACAAAGATACATGGAAGGGCCAAGCTCGTGGTGAGCGCCGAATATTCCACACACTGATCAGACATCAACCTGGTTAACTGGCCGCCAGGCCCCCGTCTGAACTGAGCTACGAACACGTCATTACGGCGGGACTCTATAAGGGCAGTGATGGCCAAGGTGGATTCCGCTATTTGAGCAGCAAGGGCATCAAGACTGCTAATTCCCACTATCGGCACCTTGAGCACGTGACAAACACCCTTTGCAAAAGACAATCCCACCCTTATTCCAGTAAAGCTTCCCGGGCCTATGGCAATGGCTACACATTCAATTTCCTCTTTGCCTCTGCCCAAACCCGCGAGCAAAAAATCAACAGCAGGTACAAGCCCTCCAAAATGCCTTGTTCCACTGCCCAAGTAATATTCACCCAACAAAGACCCATCTCCCGCCAATAGCGCTATGGAGAATTGCAGAGTTGAGGTATTGATAGCAAGGAGCACGGTGCTGCCTATTTAAAGATCCTCGTGATATCGTTGTACATGACCACCATCATTAGCAGTATAAGGAGAATAAGCCCCACTTTTTGTGCTAGATCACGTTTCTTTATGCTAATGGGCCGACCAAGGACCAATTCTATAAGCAAGAATAATATGAGCCCACCATCCAGTATGGGTACTGGGAGAAGGTTTAGGATGCCCAGGTTAACACTAATAACTGCCATGAAAGGGAAAAGATAGACAAGATTTTCCTTGGCAAGCTGACCCGTCATTTGTCCAATGAGAATGGGCCCTCCAAGGGTCTTAATGGGCACAACCCTTTCGAATAGCTTGACAATTGTAAGACAGGTGAGCTTGGTTACATTCCAGGTCTTCTCAAGGCCCTGAACTATGGCATCAGCGGGTCCAAGCTCTATGGTTTTGAATTTTCCTGCTGCCACCACTCCTATGAGAGGGGTCTTTACCTCTTCGCCAAAGATATTCTTTGTGGTTGAGATTTCAGGAACCACAGTTAGGGCAATTGTCTTATCTCCCCTTCGTACTAGTACATCCAATGGGGTGCCACTACTCTTCTGAACGATGGCCTTTATTTCGTCCCATGAATTTATCTGGTTTCCTGAGATTGCTACAATCGTATCACCTTTTTGGATGCCTGCCCTAGAAGCGGGGGAATTTTCGGTGACCTGGCCAATCTCAGGCGTCATGACCTGGTAGCCGGCTATCAAGTAAAAAAGGCTAAAGATGACGAGGGCAAGAAGTAGATTGAAAGCAGGGCCTGCAGACACTATTGCTATACGTTTCAATACATGCTGGTTGTTGAAGGCGCGAGGCTCGTCTTCAGGAGAAATTTCCTGCTCCTCGTCGGAACCCTCCCCCAGCAGCTTTACATAGCCGCCCAATGGTACCGAGGAGATCAAGTATTCGGTCTCTCCTATCTTCTTGCCTAACAGTTTGTTGCCAAAACCTAAGGAAAACTTGAGCACCTTCACGTTAAAATACTTGGCCACGAGGAAATGACCTAGCTCGTGAAAAAAAATCAAAATCCCAAGGACCAATATGAAGGGAACTACATAATAAAGAAATACTTCCATGTTATTAATTCCAATTCCGTTCGTGTCAGGTCATATGTTCCATGCCCCCTGTCAAATGTCGCTTACAGAGGACTCCAACTTTCCAATCTCTCATTATTCCGACATGCCATTATTCCAATATTCAATAATTGCGGTGTTCTCTCATACCACCATTTCAACCCAACGCCGCAGGCCAGCACTACACTACTACGCCCCTGGGCCCACCATTCGTACTTTTTTCTATCAGTTCCCTGGCCTTTTCCCTTGCCCAGGAATCAGTTTTCATGACTTGCTCTATTTGTTTTACTTCCATGGGCTCGTGTAGTTCCATGATCTGCTCTATCAGGTTTGGTATTTTCAAAAACCCTATTTCATGCCCAAGAAATGCCTCTACGGCCACCTCATTGGCCGCATTGAGAACTGTGGGCATTGTTCCTCCTACCCGAGCAGCCTTAAGGGCCAATGCGAGGCAAGGGAATTTTTTAGTATCTACCGCCTTAAAGCTGAGATTTCCAATACCACACAAGTCGAGGCTGCCCGCATCCAGTTCCATATGTCGTGGGTAGGCTAGGGCATAGGAGATAGGTATGGCCATGTCGGGAACTCCCAGTTGAGCGATGACTGATCCATCCTTATACTCCACCATGGAATGGACAATGCTTTGGGGATGAATGACGATGTCAATATTTTCCATTGGCAGACCGAAAAACCACATTGCCTCTATAGCCTCCAGCCCCTTATTCATCAATGTGGCAGAGTCTATGCTGACTTTGGGGCCCATTTTCCAGTTGGGATGTTTCAACGCCTGTTCTGGAGTAACATCTTTCATTTCCCCGCGCCTCATATCCAGGAAAGGCCCGCCCGAGGCAGTAAGTATAATCTTCTTTATGTCTTCACGTGCGTGACCCCTTAGGCATTGTAATATAGCACTGTGCTCGCTGTCTATGGGCAATACGTCTGTGTTCCGTTTTGTGGCCTCGCTCATGATCAACTGCCCAGCCATGACCATGGTTTCCTTGTTTGCAAGGGCAATACGCTTTCCTGCTTTCACGGCTTCGTAGGTGGGGATAAGACCTGCTGCACCGCTTATGGCGGATACAACTGTATCCACCCCGTCCATCGTTGCAAGTTCCACATAGCCCTTCGTGCCTACCAATATTTCGGGTGGGTTTTTGCCGGAGAGCCGCTTCCTTAACAGGGCTGCTGTTTCATTGTCCTGGACAGCTACTGCTCTGGGGTGCCATTGGTTTATTTGGCGGAGCAATACCGCAACGTTTCTGCCTGCACCCAATGCAAGTACCCCGTATTTTTCGGGATGAAGGCCAACAATTCGCAGGGTATTAACACCGATGGACCCGGTTGAACCCAAAATAGCAATATTCTTTTTGCCTACTCTAGTCATGACTTGAGAATACCTAGTGGCTAATCAAATAATAGAGAACAGGGATAGCAAAAAGTAAGCCATCAATCCGGTCAAGTAACCCTCCGTGCCCTGGCAGGACGGATCCGCTATCTTTTTTCCCATGGGTTCTCTTCAGGAGTGATTCGGCAAGATCCCCCAGTTGTGCCACGATACTAATTGCAAGAAGTAAAATCGCTGGCCGAATTCCCACCTCCTGTAACCCTGTGAGGTGAAGAAACCATAAACCGGCCAAGATCGTACATAGACCGCCGCCTATTGCCCCTTCCCAGGTTTTGCCCGGGCTTATAGAAGGAACAAGTTTATGTTCGCCCAGAAACCTGCCGAAGTAAAAGGCCCCTGTGTCACCAGCAAAAACTGCTACAAAAAGAAATAGTATCCAAAGGTTACCTTTGGGGTAACGATAAACAAGGGCCAGCATGCCAAGGGGTAGGGCTACATAACACGGAGCGAAAATCGTCTTCACCACAGAGTCAGTAATACTTTCCTTTGCTTGACCATAGTAAAATAATCCTCCAATCATTGGTAGCAGCGTCCAGGAGGCAACAACCAGGGGCAAATCTTGAACCCTGCCAAGAGAGATGACCACAAACAGCGATGCACTTATCAAATAGCTTGCCAGCCTTAAGGCCAAGGGTGGAGCATTTTCCAACATGTCAAAGATTTCCCTCATTGCCATTATGGACACTAGGGCCAAGATTATATGAAGGGGCCATTTGGCATTTACGAATAGCGGCACTACTAATACTACGCCTAGAATGATCCCGGTTAACCATCGCTTAAAGTGCATGGTAGCTCCTTGTTCAACGGCTATTCCGCTGCTCCGAATCTCCTTTCCCGTCGCTGAAATTCTGCAATGGCCTTCAGATATTCTTCTTTGGAGAAATCTGGCCATAGTGTGGGAGTTATATAGAGTTCTGTGTAAGCGATCTCCCACAAGAGAAAGTTACTGATTCTGTATTCCCCGCTTGTTCGTATCAATAAATCAGGATCTGGCATTTCAGGCTCATAGAGTGAAGCTGTAAGATGCCTTTTCTCGATTTCTTCGGCTCGAAGTAGGCCCTTTTCTACCATAGTCCCGACTTTCCTCAGGGCATCCAAGATTTCTTGCCTTCCGCCGTAACTGAGGGCCAGGGTCAGGGTCATTTGTGTCCCACCAGAAGTTTCATCTATGGTCTTGAGCAAGAGTTCTCTCGTGGAAGCAGGCAATTTATGGAGTCTACCTATTGCCCTAAGGCGAATCCCCTTTTCAGTCATCTCCTTTAACTCCTGTCTTAAGAATTTTTCAAGAAGATTCATCAGAGCACTGATTTCCAGGTCTGAGCGCTTCCAGTTTTCCTCAGAAAAGGCGTAAAGAGTAAGCCACTTGATGCCTATCTCCCGACTGGCTTTGACCACTTCCCTTACTGTTTCTGCCCCCCTTTGATGGCCCTGGACCCTGGGAAATCCCCTCTTTTTGGCCCAACGGCCATTGCCATCCATGATAATAGCGACATGTACGGGTAACTTTGATTTATCGATTTCGTTCATCGGGCTTTAGCTTGTCTCCTGTAGAAGTTTTGTAACATACACAATCCAGGTACCTCGTATTGTCTCCTATTTCAATACAAAATTGAATTTCGGGTACGAGAAGGCATACACAACAAGGGGAGAAATAAGCTGAAGGCGCATGGGCTTACTTTAGTTTTATGGGGCCATTAGAAGCCCTCAGAAGGCGCACATGACGGGCAAGACCTTCGATAGCTGAGAGGGCAAGAAGCTTCAGAATTCCAGGATTTCCTTTTCTTTTTGAGCAGTGACCTCGTCGATCTTTTTAATGAATTCGTCTGTTATTTTTTGGACTTCGTTTTGATACTTGTAAAATTCGTCTTCAGAGATCTCCTTATCGTTTTTGAGGTCTTTGAACATCTCATTGGCTTCTCGTCTTTGATTCCTAATGGCAATCTTGCTTTCCTCAGCCATCTTGCGCGCTAATTTGGCCAATTCTTTGCGCCTCTCTTCGGTGAGAGGTGGTATGGAAATCCTGATAATTTTTCCATCATTCATCGGTGTGAGGCCGAGTTCAGATTTTAGAATTGCCTTTTCAATCTCGCCTATTATTGACTGGTCCCAGGGTTGGACGGTAATTAATCGGCTTTCAGGTACAGCAATAGAAGCTACTTGCTCAATAGGCATCTGAGTTTCATAACACTCCACCTTAATACCTTCTAGCAACGCCGGTGTGGCCCTACCCGTCCTGATCTTGTTGAACTCCCTTTTCAGGGCTTCAACGGTTTTTGCCATTTTCTTGCGAAGGTCGGACAGTATTTCATCTTTCATTTTCACTCTCCCCTAATGATCGTTCCCACGCGTTCACCAGCGACTGCCTTGAGGATATTACCCCCCTTCAAAAGGTTGAATACCACAATAGGAATTTTCTGTTCCATGGCCAAGGAAATGGCGGTTAGATCCATTGCCCTGAGTCCTTTTTCTATGACTTCACCATAGCTCAGTGTATCGAAACGTTTTGCGCCTGGTACCTTTACCGGGTCAGCATCATACACGCCGTCAACCTTTGTTGCCTTTAGCAGGGCATTGGCCCCGATCTCACTCGCCCTAAGTGTGGCAGCAGTATCGGTCGTAAAATACGGATTACCCGTTCCGCCTCCGAATATGACCACTCGGTTATCCTCGAGATAATTTATTGCCGCATCCCTTACAAAGGGCTCAGCAACCCCTCTCATCTCAATAGCTGACATCACTTGGGCTTCTAGCCCAACTGTTTGCAGCGCACCTCCAAGTGCAAGGGCATTGATGACCGTGGCCAACATACCCATATGATCGGCGACCACCCGATCCATTCTGTAATCAACTGCCCGAAGGCCCCTAAAAATGTTTCCGCCCCCTATCACGATGGCGATTTGGACACCAAGGTCATGAGCGGACTTAATTTCTCGAGCAACCCTCAGGATAGTTTGGGGATCTATGGCGTCGCTCTTGGCTGAAAGGGCCTCGCCACTTAGTTTCAAGAGGATACGTTTGAACCTAGTCCTCTCACTATTCATCAGAGTCCCCAAGCTGGAATCTCACAAACCTCCTGATAACTATATTCTCTCCAGTCTTGGCAATCAATTCGTTTAGAAGGTCCTGTACTGTGATGTCGGGGTTCTTCACGAAGGGCTGCTCCATTAGACATGCCTCGGAGTAAAACTTTTTCATTTTTCCTTCAACGATCTTCTCTATCACCTTTTCCGGCTTTCCAGTCTCTCTGGCCTGGGTCGTGTATATTTCCTTTTCTCGTTCTAGAATCTCGGTCGGAACCCTCTCGCGGTCAATAGCCACAGGGTTTGTGGCGGCTATCTGCATAGCAATATCCTTCACAAAGGTAGAGAAGTCGTCAGTCTTTCCAGTAAAATCCGTTTCGCAATTAACCTCCACCAATACACCAATTTTTCCTCCCCCATGAATGTAAGCCTGGATTTGTCCCTGTGAAGCGGTCCTGCTACCACGTTTTTTGGCTGTGGCTATTCCCTTTTTTCTGAGATAATCAACGGCCTTTTCTATGTCTCCGCCGCATTCATTCAGGGCCTTTTTGCAATCCATAATGCCCACGCCTGTCTTTTCCCTCAATTCCTTAATTTGCTCCATTGTAACTGCCACGGCAATCTCCTTTCGTTTCGGCATATTCCCGTAATGGGTATACTCTTGAATATAATCTCAGTCTTATTCTGCGTCCGCTTCGGGTGGAGCCGGCTCGGACTCAGCCTCTACGGTATCGGAAGCTTGCTCAACTTCAGTCCGTTTTGGGATAACTATAACCTCAGGGCCTCCCGATGTTTCCTCCTGGCCTGCTTCCTCAGCGGATGGCTTTTCTTCCTCCATTTCTGCAGCCTCTGCTTGTTGTCTCATTTCTGCTTCTGCTCTCAGCCTTTCCTCGGCCAAGTTGTGGCCTTCGACACAGGCATCCGCTATCCTGGAGCAAAACAGGCGTATGGCCCTAATGGCGTCGTCATTTCCCGGGATGATGAAGTCTATCTCGTCAGGGTCACAGTTTGTATCAGCAATGGCTACCACGGGTATTTTCAGTTTTCGTGCCTCGCGTACCGCGATTCTTTCCCTCTTTGGATCCACCACAAAAAGGGCTCCCGGCAATTCATCCATGTCTTTTATGCCCCCAAGGTTTTTTTCTAACTTTACCAGCTCCTTCTCCATTTTGAGGGCCTCTTTTTTTGTGTACCTGCTAAACCCACCCTCTCGCTTCATTGATTCCAGTTCTTTGAGGCGGTTTACACTCCTTCTAATGGTTTGAAAATTGGTCAGCGTTCCGCCGAGCCAGCGGTTAACCACGTAAAACATCCCGCAGCGCTCGCTCTCTTCAACGATAGAATCATGGGCCTGTTTTTTTGTTCCCACAAATAGCACCGAGTAACCCTCGGCCACTGTGCGTACCACGAAATCATAAGCCACTTTGAAAAGCCTGACGGTTTTTTGAAGGTCTATGATGTGAATTCCGTTTCGGGCGCCAAAGATGTAAGGTTTCATCTTTGGGTTCCAACGCCTGGTCTGGTGACCGAAATGAACACCTGCCTCGAGAAGTTCTTTCATACTTACATTTGCCATCTAATCCTCCTTTTCTGGGGCTCTCCTGCCCCTGCCTCGGTTTTTCTCCCTCCACCTGGATCATCTGGCCCCCTGGGGGCACCGGGCTTTATTCCGGGTGTGCGGAGTTATGGCTCCAACGGAGCCACTAAATTCCCAATGTCTTGAGAAATAAACCCTAACCTGTTATAATATTAAAAAGCTTTGAAGGCTACTTAATGACGGGAGTGGTAAATCTCAAGACAAATTATTTTTATTACCATCGTTCGGGCTCATAAGCAAGGAAAATTCCATCTGTTAAAAGAATTTCTTTTGTCTTCAGAAAGCCATGACCCACACAGGCATCCAATCTTGCTTGAGAAGAATTGGCCAACCAACCCAATGTTTTTTGAGTATGTTCAGGTGTGTGAGAAAGGCTAAGGCAAACAACTTTGAGAGATTTTTTGCTAGGCTGGTGGATTATATAAGCTCCCAAAAAATGGGCTAGAGCGAGGCACAAAATTCCCATGGAATACGGAAATAGTACGGATAGGTTGCTCAGGTTGAGGGAAAAACTTGATAGGGAAGAGGACCTGAAGCTGTCAGAGTTTGCCTGTAAAAGTCGAAACGCTCTCAGAAAAAAGATGGAAGAGAGTATCCAACAAGGCCACAGACAGCAATTCTCAATTGACACAGATCGTATCTTGCATTCTTTGGCGTATTCTCGATATATTGATAAAACTCAAGTATTTTACCTGATCAAAAACGACCACATCACGCACCGAGTTCTCCACGTACAGCTGGTCTCAAAGATTGCTAGAACCATCGGAAGGCTTCTTCGGCTAAATGAAGATTTGATTGAGGCGATAGCCCTAGGCCATGATATAGGTCATACGCCTTTCGGTCATGACGGTGAGAAGTTCCTTTCAGAGCTGTGTGAGGCCCACCACCTAGGACCATTCTTGCATAACATCCAGAGTGTGCGCTTTCTTCAGGACATAGAAAGGAAGGGAAAGGGATGGAATCTGACTTTACAGGTGTTGGACGGAATTTTCTGTCACAATGGGGAGATACACCTGAAGGCATTAAGTCCTGACCCTCGTAAGGATTTCGAACAATTGGAATCGGAAATTGCGGCCGAGAAAGCTGATCCCACCATTGATATATGGCCTATGACCTTAGAGGGCTGCGTGGTAAGAATGGCAGACACCATTAGCTATGTTGGGAGGGATATAGAGGATGCCATTCGGCTAGGACTGATTCGACGGGAAGATATTCCAAAGCGCTGCAAGGAGGTTTTGGGAGACAAAAATGGTACCATAGTTTATAGACTAGTGGAAGACCTGGTGGGTAACAGCCTGCACAAGCCGTATATAAGCTTCAGTGAAGAGGTAGCGGAGGCATTGAGGGAATTGAAGGATTTCAATCAAAAGAGGATCTATTCCTGTGGCAAGGTAAAAGAACAAACACCTAAGGTTAAATTAATGTTTGAGCTGCTTTTTGAAAAATTCCTCCAAGATTTAGAAGAAGGGAATGAAGAATCAGACATTTTTACGGGCTTCTTGGATGGGATGGCACAGGAGTACAGAGACAAGACACCACCAGCAGGGATAGTGAGGGATTTTATAGCGGGGATGACGGATGAGTATTTTCTTAGCCAGTGCAGGAAGCACCTTGTTCCCGAGATAAGGACAGCCAGGTTCGTATAGTTAACGCCTATCGAGAAATACCGCCTTCCTTTGCTCTGGTTCCCGCGATAGGGGAGGGACGCTTGAGTCTGTGAACCAGTTAATGAAGGATGATAAGGATGCGTCTTAGACGGATTTTTGTATAAAAGCTGTTGACAAAATACAACTTAGTAAGTATGGGTAAAGAAGTTTTTTGCCAAGAGGCGCAGTTCTCAACCCTTTCAAAGCTTTCATTCCCATTTACGGAGGCCCCGATATATGGCTCAGCTTCCTGATGTCAAAGAAGGCGAGACTCTCCTTAGACTCGAAGATATCCACATGTATTTTGGAAAGGTCGCAGCCCTTAACGGCGTAAGCCTGGAGGTGAAAAAGGGCGAGATCCACTCTATTATAGGGCCCAATGGAGCGGGTAAAACCGTAATGATGAATTGTATTAATGGGCTTTATCGGCCGCAAAAGGGAAGCATCTATTACAAGGGCCAAAAAATCAACCACTTGAAGCCATATCAAAGGGCACAACTGGGTATTTCCAGGACATTTCAAAAGATCGAATTATTTGGCGGCATGTCCGTATTGGACAATATCCGTCTGGGCCGGCATATTCACCTCAAATCGGGTATCATTAGTGGTTCAATATATGTGGGAAAGACCAAGCAGGAGGAGCTGGAAGCAAGAAAATTCATAGAAGAAGAGATAATTGACCTCCTTGAGATAGAGAGTATTCGAGACAAAACAGTGCACATGCTCCCTTATGGGTTACAGAAACGCGTGGAGTTGGGCCGGGCTTTGGCGTTGAATCCCGAGCTTCTCCTCCTTGACGAGCCTTTGGCAGGCCTCAACCTCGAGGAAGTGGAGGATATGGCCCGATTCATTTTGGACCTCAACGAAGAAGAGAGATGGAAAGTCACCTGCATCTTGGTTGAACATGACATGGGTGTTGTGATGGATATTTCCCACCGGGTTTTTGTGCTCAATTTCGGTAACCCAGTGACAGATGGTCCCCCAGATGAAGTTCAAAAGAACCCTGATGTGATTAGTGCGTACCTAGGAACAGAGGATCTATACGCCACAAGGAGGTAAGCTATCACATGGCCGGAGCCCAGATAGAAATTACTAAGGACCTGACCATCCCAAAACTTTTCCATACCCAATGTAGGAAATACGGAAAGAATAAAGTTGCCATGAGGGAAAAGGAGTTTGGGATATGGCGGCCTTACACGTGGCAGGACTATTACGATAATGTGAAATATCTTTGCTTAGGTATGGTCAGCCTTGGGCTCAAACGCGGGGACAAAGTGGCCATGATAGGGGATAATAGACCCGAGGGACTATGGGCGGAAATGGCAGCGTTGTGCGCAGGCGGAGTTGCGGTATGGCTTTTTCAAGACTGCATGATCGATGAGGTAAAATACATTGTTGATCACTCCGATGCCAAATTTTTCGTGGGTGAGACTCAGGAAGAGGTGGACAAGGCATTGGCCATCAAAGACGAATGCCCCCATTTGCAATGGGTGATATGGGACGATCCCAAGGGGATGAGAAACTACCACCAGGACTTCCTGATGAGCATCCCCGAAGTACAGAAAAGAGGAAGAGAACTGGAAAAGGAACAGCCTGACCTTTTTGAGAAGATGATAGAAGAGGGTCATGGCGATGATATATGCTTGCTTTTTTACACCTCGGGGACCACAGCACTTCCTAAGGGTGCTTTGCTGAGCCATTGGAACATGCTAACAATGGGCCACAATCTCATGTCTGTGGATCCATGCTATGATACTGACGACTTTGTCTCTTATCTTCCCTTTGCCTGGATAGGTGAGCAAATGATGTCCATATCATGTGGCCTTCAGGTGGGATACACGCTCAATTTCCCTGAGGAACCTGAGACGGCTCAGGAAAATATCAGGGAAATAGGCCCTCACGTGATGTTTGCCCCTCCTAGGCTTTACGAGGGAATGACAAGACGGGTTCAAGTAAAATACATTGACTCAACCTGGATCAAACGCAAGTTTTATGAGTTTGCCACCAAGGTGGGGTACACTGTGGCAAACCTAAAGTTCGAGAAAAAACCCATTCCTTGGTACTGGAAATTTCTCAATTGGATTGCATATATTACGGTCCAAAAGAAGCTAAAGGACCATTTGGGCATGTCAAGGCTGAGGCACGCCTATACGGGTGGAGCGGCCATGGGGCCTGATCACTTTAGGTTTTTCCATGCCCTGGGAGTGAATTTGAAACAAATCTATGGCCAGACAGAGATCGCGGGTATCTCCATTGTGCACCGGGACGGTGATGTTAAATTCGACACGGTTGGCACACCAATCCCTCAAACAGAGGTTAGGATAACGGAAGAAGGTGAGATAATATCCAAAAGCCCCTCTGTCTTCCAGGGTTATTACAAGAACGAAGAGGCCACAAGGAAGACCCTGGTTGACGGCTGGCTTTATTCGGGCGACAGGGGATTCATTGACGAAGACGGCCATTTGGTTGTCTTCGACAGATCAAAGGATGTGATGACCCTGAGTGACGGAAGGCCATTTTCGCCTCAGTATCTCGAGACCCGCCTCAAATTTAGCCCCTACATTCAAGAAGCATGGGTTATAGGCGATAAGCGCCCATATATAACTGCGGTGATGTGCATAGACTATCAGGTGGTTGGAAAATGGGCCGATGACCACAAGATAAACTATACAAGCTACATGGAGCTATCGCAGGACTCCCGTGTTTATGACCTCGTTCAAAAGCAGATTGAGGAGGCAAATAGGGACCTTCCTGATGTGGCCAAAATAAGGAAGTTCGTCAACCTGTATAAGGCATTCGATGCAGATGATGACGAGCTGACCCGAACAAGCAAACTCCGCAGGGCCTTCGTAGCGCAACGTTATAAAGATATAGTTGAGGCTCTTTACAGCGACGTGGATGTGGTCCATATGGATACCACCATTACCTATGAAGACGGTAGAGAACAGCGGATCAGGACAGATTTGCGAGTCCAGAAAGTAAACGTATAGAAAAGGGGGGCTAGATGGAACTTTTCTTAATGACCCTTATCACGGGCATTATGGTCGGCGGCATTTACGCCCTTGTGGCTCTTGGGTGGGTACTTATATATAAGTGCTCGGGTGTACTCAATCTTGCTATGGGAGAGCTTACCCTGATAGGTGCGTATGTCACCCTTACATTCTATGAGATGGGTATGCCATTTGTTTTGGCTGTGGTTTGTACCCTCCTGGTTGGAGTGATCCTTGGTTATCTGACCGAGAGAATATTTTTGGATAAATTAATAGGCGAACCGATTTTAACCGTTATCATGGTAACAGTAGGGCTATCATTTTTCTTCAAGGGAGTAATCGTGTTCATTTTTGGAACTGATACCCATGTATTTCAACCACCCGTATTTCCGCTCAACCCCATCAAAATGGGCTTCATAACAATTTCTTCAGTTTATCTGTGGTCTTTCATCTTGTCCCTTGTCCTATTAATTATGTTTGTCGCTTTTTTCAAATTTACACGCTGGGGACTTTCTATGCAGGCTACCGCCGACGATGAGACTGCTGCCCTCAGCCTGGGAATCAGTGCGAGGTTTGTATACGCGGCTGCATGGGCAATCGCCTTTATGAGCGCCGGTGTTGGGGGGGCACTGCTGGGGAACATCAATGGCATCAATATATCCGTGGGATACTTGGGGCTTCTGGTGCTTCCCGCCGTGGTGCTGGGTGGGCTTAATTCAGTACCAGGGGCGATTGTTGGCGGTATAATTATAGGGGTCCTTCAAAACCTATCGGGCACTTACTTAGACCAGTATTTCCCCGGCGGGGTGAAGGAAATTATGCCTTTTGCCTTTATGACGCTTTTCCTCCTCTTCAAGCCTTACGGATTGTGGGGTTGGGAGAGAATTGAAAGAGTGTAAGAAAGAAGTCAGGAGTTAGAAAGTTGTCTGCGCTTACTCAGTGGCGGGGAAAGTGCTGGAGAGAGAATATTTGACATTTATCCGCAGCGTGCGGATTTGGCATTAAACTAAATTCATGCTATTCCTGTGAATTAACGAGGAGATTAGCCTATGTCCAGCGTATGGTTGCCCTGTGGTGATTATCATGAAAACTATGAAAAAGACCAGGGGTGGTGGCAGAGCAGGTTCATCAAATTCAAGATGATCCTTTTGCTGGCGGTCATTTTCATAGGAATACCGCTGTTTGCCCCGGAGTATTGGATCGGGGTCGCCACCATGGTTGGTTATACTGCCATGGGTGCCCTTGGGGTCCAGTTACTGATTGGCTATGCAGGACTCATTACGCTGGGCCATGCTGCCTTTATAGCAGTGGGGGCTTATACCAGTACACTCCTCGTTTTGCAGTTCCCATGGCCTAAGTTTATTGTGGAATACGGACTTGCTTATCCTATCAGTATAATCATAGGGGGGATTTTCGCGGGGCTCTGGAGTGTCTTATTTGGGCTGCCATCGGCCAAGGTCAAAGGCTTTTACCTGATCCTCACCACAATGGCTGCACAGTTTATTACGGTCGATTTTATCCTAACCCAATATGTGAGCAAGATTGGTGGAAGGGGCCAGGCCTTTTCTCTGCCCCCTGGTACCATCAAATTTGGTCCATGGGTTATAGAGAGCGAGAGGGAGATTTATTATCTCATGGCAGTGTTGATCACACTTATGGTAATCGTCCTGGTCAATCTCTTGCGATCAAAGGTAGGGCGCGCCTGGGTGGCCATCAGGGACAATGACATCGCCGCTGAAACGCTTGGGATCAATGTGATTTGGTACAAACTCTTGGCCTTTTTTGTGGCTGGCTTTTTTGCAGGGGTTGCCGGGGCATTTTGGGTAAGCAATACAGCAGCACTAAGTCCGGAGCATTTTCCTTGGTTTTGGTCACTGTGGCTCGTGGGGGTGATATTGATTGGAGGGGCCGGTTCTATTCACGGGGCTATTTTCGGCTCTATTTTCATGGTGGTAATTATGGAATTGTTGCAAATGGCGGTTATACCCATGGCGGATCACTTCCCAAGAGTATTGATCTATTACTCAGGCATAAAGGATGCTGCCTTTGGTCTTGCCATCTGTGCATTTCTGATTTATGAGCCTAACGGGCTTGCGTATCGGTGGTGGCAGGTAAAGAACTACTTTAACCTCTGGCCATTCTCTTACTAGAAAGGAGGTGAGTAAGACTTTGTAATAGGTATCCTATTTGGATAGTCCCTTTTGCCAATAACAATTACAGAAAAGGGGGAGGAGCGTATGAAAAAGCAGAACCTAAAGACTATCTTGGTGTTGTTTTTGGCCGCAGTGTTTGTATTGGGGTTCTCGGCTTTCGCAGTAGCCAAGACCTTAAGAGTGGGCGGTATCATGGACACCACTGGTGCCACCTCTGATGTGGGTAAGGACTATGCCTTGGGTATGGAAGAGGCCTTTAAGTACATTAATGCCCATGGCGGGGTGAATGGGAAAAAGATTAAGTACACCTGGTTTGACTATGGTTATCGTATTCCTGAGGCCATTACCAAGTACAAACTTCTGAAGAGACTAGGGGTGATTGCCATAATGGGATGGGGGACAGGAGACACAGAGGCCTTGTCACCCACGGTGAACAAGGACAAGATACCCTACGTATCGGCCTCCTATTCCGCGCATCTGACTGACCCTAGAAAGTCAAGATATAATCTTTTCTTCTCCTCTGATTATTCCACCAATGCTAGGGCTTGCCTTACCGCATGGTTCGACAAGAAGTGGCCGAAGAATCCCGACTACGGAAAAAGGAAACCGCGTTTTGCATGTGTTTATATGTTTGCCTCGCCTTACTGCAGCGCCCCTATTAAGGCCATTAAAGATCATGCTAAGATGTTGGGATTTGAAATAGGCCCAGATCAGGACGTGTCCCTATTTGCCCTTGATACCAAGAGCCAGATCATGGCCCTGAAGAAGTTTAAGCCGGATGTGTGTTGGCATGGCAATACCACCATGTCAGTGTCGGCTACCATCAGGGATGCTTACTCTCTTGGCCTTGGTGCAGACTGGATCATCGATAACTGGGGTTTTGACGAAAATCTGCCAAAGCTTGCAGGGGAAGCCGCAGAGGGTGTCATGGGCGCAACTCCTTGTGCCTTTTTTGGTCAGCCATATAAGAACATGGATATTGTGGTGGAGTCAGCCAAAAAATACAATCCTGGCGTGCCGCTAAACAAGCGCCTGATTCGGACCGTCCAGGCATGGGGCGATGCCTTGATCTTTTGGGAGGCGCTCAAGCGGGCTGACAAGGCCGGAGACCTCAGTGGTGATGGAATCATGACCAAGGGCTTTGAGACCCTCCGCAACTTTGACATAGGTCTGGGTGCTTCACCTGTCACCTATACCTCTACGGACCACAGACCCGCAACAGGTTGTCTGGTTCAGGAATGGAAGAACGGAAAGTTCCAGGAAGTGGAAAGGGTTGATCTGAAAGCAAGATGGCCTGAGAAGTGGGAAAAGGAGTGGCTTGGTTGGTAAGAACCTAAATAACATCCCGAGCTCTGAGGGAGGAGGTCAGGCTTTTGGAAGCAGCTGAGTCCATTTTGAGGATAAACAACATAGAGGTGAGGTACCATGAGGTTATCCTGGTGCTCAAAGGGGTATCAATAGAGGTGCCTCGAGGGGGTATTGTTGCTCTGCTAGGCGCCAATGGCGCTGGCAAGAGCACCACATTGAAGGCCGTCTCGGGCCTGCTCAAGACTGAAGATGGAGAAGTCACCGATGGCAGCATTGAGTTTGAGGAAAAACGGATACACCACGAAAGGGCTGCCAACATCGCCAGAATGGGCATCGTGCAGGTTATTGAAGGCCGGAGGGTTTTTGAGCACCTGACAGTGGAAGAAAACCTTAAGGTCGGCGCACATCTGCGCAAATCAGGTTCTGTAAAAGAGGGCCTCGAATTGGTATACCATTATTTCCCAAGGCTCCGCGAAAAGCGCAACGAGATCGCAGGCTTTGTGAGTGGTGGTGAGCAGCAGATGACAGTGGTTGG
>Ga0190334_1000184_pt1 | contig 32582 bp, 34 predicted proteins | sample 48720478_MG_FD_161270 | JGI IMG/M metagenome (GOLD analysis project Ga0190334, IMG submission 161270) | Hydrothermal vent sediment bacterial communities from Southern Trench, Guaymas Basin, Mexico - 4872-04-7-8_MG | ecosystem: Environmental > Aquatic > Marine > Hydrothermal vents > Sediment ... | reverse complement strand
TAAGGTATTCGGCACAGATACATAACTCAGAGGGCTTCAAATGTGTATTAATGCCCGCCCATCTGCCTATCTTTGATTCCACGCCGTCGGCACCGACGATGATGTCAGCATAGATGCGCGTATTTCCGTCCATGTCGCGTACATATACGCCTTTTTTATGATTGCCATCCGTGATGATGCCATAAGCTTCTGTCTTGATCCGTACCTCAGCACCTGCACTGGCTGCTTCGGTTGCAAGGGCTTTGTCAAACTCCTTACGGTCAAGCACATAGCCTACTTCCTCCATCTTAGAACCCGAGAGGGTGACCTTCGTGCCGTCCGGGCTGTATATGTTGGCGCCTTTAACTTCAGCACAAATCCATCTCCTGTCTGGCTGAATGTACCGCTCCACAGCGTTACTAACACCTTCGGCACAACACACAGGCACACCAATTTCCTGTTTTCGGTCGATTAGAAGGACTTCCAATCCCTGACTGGCTGCGGTTCTCGCTGTTACACTGCCTGCAGGCCCTGCACCCACAACAACCACATCATATCTCTCCTCTTTCATCTCCTACTCATCCCCATCATCATCCCATTATTGCTTCTGTCTGTTTTATTTATCTGTTCAATCGTTGATGCGCCTCTGCGAGATGTCTCGCACTCAGAGCGCCTATAAGAGATATCTCTCCGGCAAGCACCGCAGCAGCGGTGATCTCTGCGAACTTCGCCGCATTTGCGCCCGGCGGGTTGCCCGAACCTTGTACACCGAGCATAGCCAGTGCTTCCTTTTGCGTGCCCAGAGCAGTCCCACCGCCCACCGTGCCCACCTGTAACGAAGGTATAGTAACAGAGCATAGAAGGTCTCCCTCAGTGGTGAGTTCGGCGGTGGTGAAGCCCTGTGAGCCCTCAACCACATGAGCAGCATCCTGACCTGTGGCGATGAATAGCGCGGCGATGACGTTGGCAAACTGCGCATTGAACCCGTAAGAGGCAGCTAAGGCACTCCCTATCCAGCACTTCCGATATACCAGTTCAACCATCGCCTCTGGTGTGGTCTTCAATACCTCTGTTACCGCTTCACGGCTCAGTAGTACTTCAGAAATCACCGTTTTACCCCTGCCCATGAGCAGGTTCAATGCCGAAGGTTTCTTATCCACGCACACATTACCGCTGAGCGATACATGCTCCAGTCCCAATTCGGACTCTAAAAACTTGATAACCGCATCAGTAGCGATTGTAGCCATATTCATGCCCATAGCATCACCGGTTTTATAAACGAACCGCATGAACAGGTTACGACCGATGAGCCAGCTCTGAATATCAGCCAGGGTTAAGAATCGTGAAGTTGATTCTGCTATCTCCTTCACCCTCGCACGGTTATGGTTTATAAATTCAAGAGCATCACGTGCATGAGCGATATTTCGTGCCTTTAATACCGGAGCACGTGCCATACCGTCATGCAAGATGAAAGAGAGGGCGCCACCTGACCTGTTTATTGCGGAACAACCTCTGTTGACAGATGCGACAAGAGCTCCTTCGGTCGTTGCGAGCGGGATATAGTAAGAGCCACTGGCATAGTCCCCTCTGACCTGAAGGGGACCAGCAACACCCATGGGTACCTGTGCAACGCCAATGAGATTCTCTATGTTCGCCTTCTGCGCTCTCTCAATGTCAAGTGAGAACTTACTTATATTGATTAACTTCTCACCGGTGAGGATTTCAAGAGCATGTCGCCTCAATTCCACCGCTATGCTACGCTCAACATACTTATCCAGCTCATGGAACTTCAATTCCCCTTTTACTATCTTATCAATCAGTTCTTGCTCTTCCATACCAGTTCACGCATCATGTCCTCCATTGTATATAGTCTGCACTCCTCTTTCGTGCTTATCCATTCGATGGCTTTTAATGCGCCCTGAGCGAAGGCTTCACGGCTGTTAGCCCTGTGTGTCAGCTCTAACCGTTCCCCTATGCCTGCAAACAATACTGTATGGTCACCAACGATGTCGCCTGCACGAACCGCATGTATACCAATCTCCTCCTCAGTTCTCTCACCGGTCATGCCCTGCCTGCCATAAACGAAATGTTCTTCGCCTGTGCCTGTGTCCATGCCCATGCCCATGTAACGAGCGATGATCTCCGCTGCTTTCTTCGCTGTGCCACTTGGTGCATCCTTCTTATGCGCGTGATGCATCTCTATGATCTCCGCATGGTAGTGATAGGGTTGAAGAAGCTTCGCCGCTTCACCAACCAGCCGCCAGAAGATATTCACTCCGATGGAGAAGTTAGGTGAGATAATGGCAGGTACGGTATCCTTTATAGCTGCTTCAATCTCGTCAAACTGAGCATCAGAGAAGCCGGTAGTGCCAATAACCAGCTTGACTCTATTACGAGCAGCGACTTTTACGTTCTCTACCGCAGCATCGGCGTTCGTGAAATCAACGAGGACAAGAGGCTTTATTTCTTTCAGTACCTCATCCATCTCTGTCGGGCTCGATATCTCCACCCCTGGTGCAAGCTGAGTGCCAATACCCGCGTGGTCGAAGCCTGCTACTAATTCCATAGTCGGGTTATCTATGATACTCTTCACCATCTGAGAGCCCATTCGCCCTCTTGCTCCTGCCACGGCAACACTTATTCTCATACTCATGGTAATATTAGATTATCTGTTGCTGTTATAGATTATAGATACTCTACCGTACCGTCAGGATATATCCTCGCAGACCCTTTACGGGCAGACCAGCACTGGAAGTTAATCGCAACCGGGAGACTTGTGATATGTGTATCAGCGGTTCTTATGTGGAGGTCAAGCGCTGTAGTTTTACCGCCCAGCCCCATAGGACCCACACCCAGGCTATTCACGGCATCCAACAGCTCACGCTCTATTCGCGCAATCTCTGCATCATGGTGTCGGGAGCCAACAGGGCGTAATAACGCAGCCTTTGCGAGCCACATCGCCATATCTGCCGAGCCACCTATGCCAATACCGATGATTGTGGGCGGGCAGGGTTTACCCCCTGCATTGAGTACTGCATCGAGTACAAACTGCTTCAGCTCTCGCTCAAGCTCCTGCCCCTGACCCCGCACGGGCGTTAGCATTTTGAATTCACTCACGTTCTCAGAACCGCCGCCTTTCGGGAATGCAGTTATCTCAAGCCCCTCTATCTCCGTATCCGCAACTTCGTAATTCACATGCGGTATACCGTTGCCTGTGTTACCTTCTCCTTTCCTTGTTATTGGGTCCACCACGTTCGGTCGCAGAGGGATTGCCTCTGTTGCTTCCTTCACACCCGCTCTTATACCACGCTCGATATCCACAAGTGAGATATTATCACAATTACCGAGCCTAATAAAGAAGAGAGGAATGCCCGTATCCTGACATAAAGGTCTATGGAGTTCTTCTGCGAGTTTTACATTCTCAAGCATTGCCTTCAACTGCACTCTTGCTATCTCGTCCGTCTCCTCGTGGTATGCACGAGCTAATGCTTCTTTTACATCTCCCGGCAAGCTCGTTTCAGCCTTACTCAAGATTGTTACTGTTACTTCCTTTATCAATTCTTCGGTGATCATCAACCTGCAACTGCAACCATCAGTGCGTCTATGCATCTATTAATTCTAATCCACAGCATATACATATTTTACTTATCCTCATTTGTTATAAATAGGCATAGAGACAAACAGGAGCAATGAGTATGAGCAATGGAAGAGAAAGAGAACAAAAGGGCTGAGACTAAGATATTAATAACGGACCATATCTCAGAGGAGGGTATAAGGAAGCTGCGTGAGTTTGGAGATGTAGAAATTCAGGTGGGAGTGAGTGAAGAGGAGTTAAAAGCTCGTATTGCGGGTTATGATGCCTTAATTGTACGCAGTGGTACGAAAGTGACGAGAGAGGTGATAGAAGCAGGTACCAGGTTGAAGGTGATAGGTCGAGCGGGAGTAGGAGTGGATAATATAGATGTTGACTCGGCGACGGAACGGGGGATAATGGTGGTGAATGCTCCGGGTGCAAATACGATATCGGCAGCGGAACATACCATAGGAATGCTGCTCAGCCTATCGAGGAAGATACCCGCTGCAAATCAATCGTTGAAATCAGGTGAATGGTCAAGGAAGAAGTACATGGGGGTAGAGGTGAACGGTAAGGTATTGGGCATAATAGGATTAGGACGAGTGGGCGGAGAAGTAGCGAAGAGGGCAAAAGGGCTTGGGATGCGAGTTGTTGCTTATGACCCCTTTATATCACAGGAGAAAGCAGGTGAGCTTGGTGTTTCACTCATGGGCTTCTCTGAAGTCCTATCTATTTCTGATTTCATCACAATTCACACACCATTGATGAAAGATACGTATCATCTCATCGGTAAGGACGAGTTTGAAAAGATGAAGGAGGGTGTTAGGATTATTAATTGTGCTCGTGGCGGTATAATAGATGAGAATGCACTGGTAGAAGCGATAAAGAGTGGCAAAGTAGCAGGTGCTGCCCTTGATGTCTTTGAACAGGAGCCACCACCTATGGATAGCGATTTACTCAAGCTTGATTCGGTTATAGTCACACCACATTTGGGCGCGTCAACGGAGGAGGCACAGAGGGCTGCTGCTATTGTCATTGCGGATGAGGTGATAAGAGCACTGGAGAATAAACCGGTGCGAAATGCAGTGAACATGATATACGTGGAAGAGGAGTTAATGGGCGTGATAAAGCCGTATCTGGTACTGGCGGAGAAGCTGGGGCGACTGAGTGCACAGCTCATGCCAAAGACCAGTCGAATAGAAGCGTTTAATGCTTCGTACGAGGGTGAGCTAGGGGTAGCGAGCATGGATACGAGGTTAATTACCGGAGCGATGTTGAAGAGTTTTCTATCGTGGTTCACCGATGGGGTGAATTATGTGAACGCATGGGCGATAGCGAGGAAATTTGGGATAAAAGTTACAGAGAGCAAGAGCGAGGAGGTTGAGAACTTCTCATCAATGATCACACTGACACTGAGAACACGTGGTGATGCCGGAGGTGGACTAAGCAAGACAGTTTCAGGTACGCTATTTGGTAAAGGGGACATCAGGATAGTGGGATTGGATAACTATCGCATAGATGCTTCCCCCTCTGGCTTCATGCTCATCTGTTCCTTTATTGATAAGCCGAGAGTGATAGGACCTGTTTGCACTATCCTGGGTGACCACAATATAAATATCGCGGGTATGCAGGTTGGACGTGAGAAGGTAGGAGGCAAAGCGGTCATGGTACTAAATGTGGACAGCAGCGTCGGTATAGAGCTGATAGAAGAGATAAAGAAGGTACCTAATATCATAGATGTGAAATTGGTAAGGCTGTAGCAGTTGTAACATTCATCATTCATTTCTTCAATCGTCTCGTCAGGAACTTCTCGAACTCTATTATGAAGAACATCGGAAGTGCCACTAAAATCATAAGAATCCACCACCCGGCAGGTAATGGCATAGTTCTAAACGGGTTAATGCCGAGTAATGGTAGGGCATAGATTATTGTAAGTTGCAGTCCGAGTGCTACTGCGACACCGATGATGACCCATTTGTTTGAGAACGGACTGAAACTGAATGCCGATTCGGTTATTGACCGTGCAGTGAAGAGGTAGCAGATATGAACCAGCATTATAGTAGTGAATGCCGCGGTTTGCGCCCGCGTCAGTTCCTTAGGGGAACCAGCGTGTATGCCATAGTAATAATATATCGCGAATCCAGCAAGTGCCATTACCAGTGATACAATCCCAACCTTCTTGAAGAAAGGGCTATCAGTTAGTCGCTCCTCAGGGCTGCGGGGCGGTCTTTCGAGTAGTCCCTTCTCCTTTGGCTCCTTGATAAGGGGCAGTGCGAGCACCACGGCATCCACCAGATTTATCCATAAAATCTGTACAGGCTCGAGTGGTAGCCTGCCTCCGGAGAGAGGATTGAATAGTGGTATGAACGGTGCCAGCAGTATAGCGCCCAATATCAGCATGGTTTGACCCCCATTTGTGGGAAGTGTGTAAAGAATGACCTTCCGAATGTTCTCAAAGATATGTCTACCCTCCTCCACCGCAGCAACGATGCTGGCGAAGTTATCATCGGTAAGAATAATATCAGCAGCCTCTTTGCTCACTTCGGTCCCTGTTATTCCCATTGCTATCCCAATATCAGCAGCTTTCAATGCTGGTGCATCGTTCACGCCATCGCCCGTGGCGGCGATAACATGCCCCCTCCTGCGTAACTGCTCGATTATTCTGAACTTATGTTCCGGTGCAGCACGAGCATAGACCGAGACATTATCTACAACTTCGTATAATTGGTCATCGCTCATCCTTGATAGCTCCTCGCCAGTCAGCACGTCATCCGTGTTTATTCCTAACTGTCGTGCAATCGCTCTTGCAGTCTGCTCATGGTCTCCGGTGACCATTACTACTCTGATTCCCGCCCGCGTGCATCGCTGTATAGCCCATATTGCTTCCTCCCTGGGCGGGTCCATCATCCCCTGGAGACCAAGGAACGTCATGTCAACCATATCCTCGGGGTTGAGCGTATGCTTATCTTTCGACACGGGCTTATATGCCATAGCGAGGACTCGCAGAGCTTCTCCTGCCATCTCTTCCGCTTTAGCCAGTATCTCTTTCTTCTCCTCCTCCCGTAGAGGTCTGCTGGTGCCGTTTACCATCTGTTTTCGGCACATCTTTAATATTCGTTCCGGCGAGCCCTTCACATAGATCACATTATCCTTATCCTTACCCTTATCCGTGATACCTTCGTGTAGAGTTGCCATGTACTGCTGTTCAGCCATAAAAGGTATCTCGTCGAGTTGTGTGAAGCGTGTGGATGTGGATGTGGTAATACCGGCTTTGATTGCAGAGACAAGCAAAGCAGCTTCTGTGGGGTCACCTATGATATCATAACCTCCTTCTTCATTCATAACGAGCGAGGCGCTATTACAAAGGAAACCAGCTCTTAAAGTCTCTATCAGCTCTTTACTACCCTGTTCTGGGTTAATCACTCTATTATCAAGAATGAACTCGCCCGAAGGTTCATAGCCCACACCGCTCACCCTGTACTCTTTCCCACCACTATATATCCTTGATACGGTCATCTGATTCATTGTGAGAGTCCCTGTTTTATCGGTGCAGATAACAGTAGTGCAGCCGAGGGTTTCTGCGGCAGGTAATCGTTTTATAAGCGCGTTTCTATGTGCCATCGCGGTTACACCGAAGGCTAAGTTTATGGTCATTATAGCAGGTAGCCCCTCAGGTATCGCAGCAACCGCTAAGGATACCGATGCAAGGAAGGAATTTACAATTGGAAACCCTAATAATACACCCAGTAAAAAAGCAATAGCCGCTATTATTACGATTGCAATGACCAACAAGCGTGTGAAGTCCGCCATCTTCTGCATTAATGGGGTGGTGATCTTTCGTGTCTCCTTCATAAGTTTCGCGATTCGCCCTATCTCCGTATGTTCCCCAGTTGCTACTACTATGCCACGTCCAGAACCCCGTGTGATGAATGTGCCACTGAAAGCGATACAACGCTGATCGGCAGGAGCTACATCTGCCTTAGGGATTGGTGCAACATCCTTTACTACTGGAACTGATTCACCCGTAAGTGTGGATTCATCAGCACTCATGTTCTTTGTGTAGAACAGTCGCAAATCCGCGGGCACTCTGGCTCCCTCTTCTAATAGAACTACATCACCAGGAACCAATTCACGTGCAGGTATATTCTTCTTATTGCCATCTCTGAGCACGGTGCACTCAGGCGTCATCATCCCCTTCAGCGCTTCCACCGAACCCTCTGCCTTTCCCTCCTGAACGAAACCTATTATAGTATTGGCTAAGACCACAGCAAGAATAACCGCAGTATCTATCCACATATTCCAGATGCCGGTAATGATAGCAGCAGCGAGCAGGATGTAGATCAAAGCGCTGTGGAACTGCATAATAAACCGTGCGAGTATGCTTCGCTTCTTAAATTTCAACTCGTTATAACCGTATATCCCGAGCCTTGCTTTTGACTCACTGGTGCTGAGTCCGTCAGGGCGTGATCCAAGCGCTTCAAAAACCTCGTCCACAGGCAGTTGATACCATCGCTTCTCTTTAGCTTTATAATCTCGCATTGAAGTGATCATAGTGAATTACTAAAAGTAAAGTTAAGTGTCTCAAATTAGAATGATAAAAACCTTTCTTTCAAAAAGAAAGCTTTACCAAAGAAATATTATACTTTATACTTTACAATAAAAAAGAAGTGAGCGTTATATATAACAGGATAACAGGAGTTTCTGGGCTTATTTCCCCTTCACGTTCTCTAATTTGTAATCTCCGTGTTCATCCACCTTCGGCTTTTTTGCAAGCAAATAGTAAGGAATAGCGAATATAAGCGCAACTCCGGTAGCCACAGCGAGAACTATAAGCGCAATCAGGACGCCCAAGCCTATCAAAGCAGCGAGTATAGCGAGGATTTTGTAGTATTGTAGCAGTCCAAGAAGTATTGCTACAGCGATAATAAATATGATGGCAGAGAGGATAGCATTTCGAATCATCTGCCTATCGTCTCCTCAAACAGTGTTCCGATGACGCCTGAAGACCCTGAAGTACCCTTCGCAGTACCCGGTAAGAACGGAGCTAATGCGCTCGCCAGGTTGTGCAGGGTCATTGATTGGATAAGTACCTTCCCCGGTCCTGTTAGAGTCGTCAGGAACAGACCTTCTCCGCCAAAGAACATCGTCTTTATACCCTTTACACGCTCAATGTCATAATCTACGGTGTCATCCCAGCCGACAACACAACCAGTATCCACTTTCAATCTCTGATCGGCATCGAGCTCAAATTCGACGAAATCGCCACAGGCATGTACGAAAGCTGTTCCGTGCCCGGAAAGTCGCTCAAGAATGAAACCTTCGCCACCGAAGAAGACGGAGCCTAACCTTCGCTGGAGTGCAACGCTCAGCTCTATTGTATCTTCAGCACAGAGGAAAGCATCCTTCTGTGCTATAAATTCTTTATCGGGCGCTATCTCTATCGGTTTTATTGTTCCTGGCGCGTTTCCACCGAAAGCAACAATGCCCGACCCGCCTGTGGGTGTGAATTCAGTGAGAAATATCGTTTCGCCTGCCATTTTCCTGCCTATTGCTTTCAGTAAACCACCCCGCATCTTCGCTTCCATGTTCATATTCGAGCTCATATACACCATTGCGCCTGCTTCTCCATATACCTTCTCACCAGAATTCAACTCCACAGTTACCAGTTGCAGGTTATCTCCCGATATTTTATATTTCATACGGCATCAAAAGTAAGGAATGCGTGTGAATATAAAAATATTCGATAAAATAAAAAAGAGGGTTGTTCATACTTTATACAATAAAAACCGAAAGTCTTTTTATTAATATCAACCAAAAAATACTAACTATCTTGTGTAGGGAAGATGGAGAAGGGAGAAGTATGAAAAAGAGAGTGAAAAGTTTGGAATTGGTAACAGCAACCCTTATGTGGACAGAATCGTGGGACGATAAGAAGGGAAGTGAAGGTGAAGGTCAAGGAGAGGGGTGATGGGAAGAAGATGAAACTGAAAGGATTGACCGTTTTTGCTACGATGGTAGTGATATGCGCGCTTGCGCTTACGCCGGCGGTGCCAGCGGGTGCGCAGTCAGAACCATCAACACCGTTTCTAATTTCTGGCTGGGTCAATTACCCTAATGGAGCTCCGGTTAACAATCCCTCTGTGAGCATAAATATTACGAACACGTCCGAAGTACTCACGGCGGAGACGAATGCGAGTACTAACTACTATCAGATATTAACATCATCGGATAATGTGAACAAGACATACATGCTTAACATCAATGCGAGTAATGGCAATGTGAAGGAGTTCAACCACACTGTTACGGAGGCTGAAATGACCAATGGCGGCTTTGTTCAGAACATTACGATTTCTGGTATTGCAAAACATGTGGTGATAAGTGAAGTTTATGTGCATGCGATAAATCAAACTGGAAAAAATCTGAGTGAGTTCGTTGAGCTATACAATCCGACGGACAGGGCTAAAGATTTAACTGGTTGGACTTTAAGCGATAATGAGGGTACAATTACCCTGAATGGAATAATCCAAGCTCATAAGTTCTATCTCGTAGGCATGGCGGGTTACAACGCTTATAAAGACAATGCCAGTTGGCCCGATGCAGATTATCAGGCAACCAGTAGCAACTTCTCTCTGAAAGATGGCGGAGATGAAGTGATACTAAATAATTCCGCTGGTGAGGTTGTTGATATTGTCGGTTGGGGAACAGCAACAACTAATGAGACTTTAAATGCTGAAACTCCTGGTTCAGGTGAAAGTCTGCAAAGGAAAGTCAATGACAGCATAAACGAAGGTGCCGGTCCCGCATGGGACACCAATAACAACAGTGCTGATTTCTTCGTTCAAACTGCACCGAATCCACAAAACACTGGCTCTGCGCCCATACCCCCGATACCGGAAATGAGCACGCTAATATTGTTCACTTCCGGCTTGATCATGCTCGCGTGCTATGCCGTGTTAAGGCGGGTGAAGTAAAAAGAAAAAAGGCAAAAGTATGAAAGTGATAGGGCAAGCGTCCACGAGGGTAACTCCACACGCCTAACTGCAATGCATGGATGGCGCCGCTCACCAGATTCACGCAGTAAAAAAGCAGGTGAAGCGGGCATTGAAGTACAGGCGTGTACTTATTCTTTTTTTATGCTCGTTCATGGTGCCGATCCTGCAAACAATATCGCTAAGCATGCTTTAAGACCGGGAGTACAAAAAGGGGAATAATGAGGCGCTTCTTGACAACAAGGGGTGCTGAAAACCGGAATATCAGGATGAGTGCGATGAAAACGATAATAAATCTAAAAAGATTTCTTCACCCACAGAAAAATCTTAAGTTCCAGGGCGATAAAATACCGGAGCGTGAAGAATTTGAGCTATACCGGGGACTTTCAGGATAGGTGATTTTGAAATTATAAAAATTCTTCGGGAGCGAAGGTAACGAATTGTATCGAAGCCACAGATGAGTCCGTTTCAGATACAAAAGAATTTAGACCCTGGTAGAGCAATCAGTAAAATCTTATAGCGAAGAAAGTTTAATTGTGCAACAGGGCATGCTATGTTCTGGACAATTTTTGGCTTGATTGCCGGATTTATGTGCATAACCAGTTTTATCCCACAGATATTGAAGGGCTACAGAACCAAGAGACTCGATGACCTTTCGTATCTCCTGCTGTCTTTCATGGGTTCCGGTATGTTCCTGTGGATTCTATACGGGATTCATATTGGTTCCATCCCGGTTATAATTACGAACGTTATGGGAGTTTGCTGTAATATCCTGTTACTCGTTATGAAGTTTATTTATTCTAAGCGATAGATAAGCGAGACAAAAAAACAAAGTCGAAGTCAAAGTCAAAAATCCACCGATTTCTGTGCTGATGCAACCGATTGCAGCTTCTGTTTTATTGTCCCCTCTTTATCTCTCCTCTCATCTATCTTTAAGGTCGTAACGACTCTTTCAGCACCTTGCTCAAAAACCGATTTGTGCACAGCTTCAAGCGCCTTTAAGACTACAGACATCTCTTCTGCTTCAAATATCGTGCCCATAGCTGTGAGTTCGGGTCTCAATCCCAACCTTTTCAACTCGTCCACTGCTTTTGATACGTATCTACTTACGCTTGGCGTCTTTGTACCTATCGGCACGACCGCAATTTCTGCTATTATCATTTCGTTTCTATTTATTTGTTAGAGTGCATTACCTGATTTTTATAGCGGAAAATGATATATAAAAGCTTTTCGGTATGTTATGTGTTATCCATTTGGGTGAGAGTTTTATGCAATTGTGGAATCTAATAGGTACATAGATGTTTTCTCTATTGAGAATACGTGTTATCCGTAAAGAAAGTTTTAAATATAAGCATCTAATAGAGAAGAGAAGGAACAATGTCAAAGCAGAAGGTCATTATCATTGCATGCATTTTGCTTTCGCTAATCCTGGTGGGTGCAATCACGTCCATCCATTACCAGGTTGCTCCGAAAGGGATCACAGTGACCGATGATTTTGGCAGGAATGTCACACTGAATGGTGTACCTGCGAGAATTATCTCTCTATCGCCCTCCAATACCGAGATCCTATTCGCTATTGGCGCTGGAGATAGAGTCGTTGGCGTGACTGAATACTGTAATTACCCTCCTGCTGCAAAGACACGCCCCAAGGTAGGCGGCGTCTCCACCGTGAGCATAGAGAAAGTGGTTGCACTGAATCCTGATATCGTCATTGGCTGTAGCATTAACGGTAAGGATACGTTTGAGCGGCTGGAGGAGCTGGGTATACCCATTTTAGGACTGAATCCAAAGAATATCAGTGGGATACTGGCAGATATTAAGCTGGTGGGTAGAGTAACAGGCGAAGAGCGCAACGCCACTGATTTAGTTGCGGCTATAGATAGCAGGTTGGATGCGATAAGAGCGAAAGCGAGAGCTATGAGGGGCTCTCAGCAGGCAGCAGCTCCAACAGTATTTTATGATATAGGTGGTTTCTATACCGCGGGTAACGACACATTTGTAAACGAAATAATTGAGACCGCAGGAGGCAGGAACATCGCTGCTGATAAAACTGGCTATTTCCAGATGAGCATAGAAGAGCTCATTGCTAAGAATCCACAGGTTATTATCTGCGATAGAGGAATGGGAAGCATGAGCAAGGCGTATGAGGAGATAGTGAGTGATGATAGACTGAAAATAGTAGATGCAGTGCGAAATAACAGGGTTTACCTGATAGATGGGGATATAATTGACAGACCGGGTCCGAGGATAGTGAATGCTGCGGAAACTGTTTATGGATATCTGTCCGAATTCCACAATATTAAAGTTAAAGAGGAGGGACCTGCTAATGCTACTGCCACCGCCACTATTACTACTACTCCTCCTATGCCCCTACAAGCATCTCCTTAGTTCCAGTCCCGTTGCTACTGCATAGCATATTATCCTGCACTTTCGCATTCATGCACGTGTTAATCCCTATCCCATATCCCTATATCAGTTTATACAGCGTGTTCCTCCTCCTCGGTGTCCTTCCTGCATCTTTTATCAGCCGTTCGAACTCTTCCGGGCTCAGGTATTCTCCGGCTGAAGAGCCCGATAGCCGTGATATATTCTCCTCCATCAACGTACCTCCCAGGTCATTCACACCGAAATATAGCATCCTCTGTGCATCTTCTACCCCGAGCTTCACCCATGACGCCTGTATATTCACACAATATGGATGAAGAATGACCCTTGCGAGTGCATGTACTATTGCATTCTCCTCAAAGCTGATATCCTGCTTCACCAGCTTCCCCAATTCATTATTCTTACGCATGAACTTCAGGAGCACGAACTCGGTAAACCCTCCTGTCTCCTTCTGCAGCTCCCTTATCCTGAAGATGTGGTTTATCCTCTCCCTCCACGTTTCTATATGCCCATACATGACAGTGGCAGTGGATGGAATCCCCATGCGATGTGCACTCCTTATTATACTCTCCCATTTAGCTGTATTTAACTTCCGGGGGCATATTATCGCTCTTATAGAATCATCCAGTATCTCTGCTGCCGTGCCCGGAATAGAGCCCAAACCCGCTCTCTTCAACTCCTTTAATACCTCTTCCGCTTCTAACCCTGTGTTTCTTGCTACATGGTATATCTCCATAGGCGAGAAGGCATGGATATGTACATCAAATTGCGATTTTATAGTCTCAATAAGTCTGCAATAGTCATCCAGCAGGAGATCTGGATGCAATCCCCCCTGAATGCATATCTCAGTCGCTTCATTTTTCACCGCCTCTTCCACCTTCTCCAGAACCTCATCCAAACTCAGCATATAGCCACGCTTCTTCTCCTCCCTGAATGCACAGAACTTGCAATTCCCGATGCAGACATTCGTGAAATTTATGTTCCTGTTCACCACGTAGGTGACAATATCTCCCTTCGTCTCCTTTCGCAGCTCATCCGCGATGCGAAATAAAAGAGGGGGGTTATTCACAAGAAATGAGGCATCTGCACGCTCTATCCCTCCCCTCCTTATCCTCTCATATAACTCATCGAAATCGTCTTTCATCCATCTGAATCTGATATTCTTACACTTACTTTATGCCTGTTATTATCTCCCGGTTAAGGTCAAATACTGTTGCCTTCTCTGCACCATCTTCTATCATCAACTTCTTACTCGCATCTATTTCTCCGATCATAGCGGCTGTTATACCCGCATTCTCGAATATATTGATGCATTCCGTGCCCCTCTCTGCATCCTCAACCGTTAGTACAAATCCTGTACCTGGATACATCTTTAGCCAGTGTGCGATAGAGATTGGTACTTCTTCGGAATCGGGTCTCGGTATCTTCTCCAATTCCACACGTGCTCCCACACCCGAAGACTCGAGTAACATTCCCAGGGTACCAAGCGTGCCAGGATTGCTTATGTCCTTACCGGCAGTTGCCAGCCTCTTCTCTCCTATCTCCACCATTGTATTCAATTGCCTCTTTATCACAGCTGCTGACTTCCTTGTCGTGTTGTCCCATGCAAGGTTGTATTTCGGATATATTCTACCATCGAGATCAATTGCCACAACTATTTTATCGCCTGGCTTCGCTCCACTTGAAAATATCACGCTGTTCCGCTTCACAGTCCCGACAACCCCCACATCAAGCGCATCGTATGAAGTATCGGGATGTAGATGCCCCCCCACCATCGGCACGCCAAACTTCTTCACACCATCCTGCATCCCCCTGCCCAATTCCGCACATATATGCTTCTTCTGCGTTGAGGTCAGATTCACCATCGCCAGTGCAGTACCGCCCATCGCCGCTATATCATTTACATTTACGAGTACTGCGCAATAACCTGCCCACCATGGGTCTGCATTCAATAATTTACCCCATATCCCATCTACCGCGAGCAGAATAAAATTGTCATCGTCCACTCTGAGCACTGCCGCATCCTCACCAAATCCCGCTATCGTCTTACTACCCACCCTATCTGCATCCTCAAGCGTCTTCACAAGGTCTCTTATAGCTCCCTTACGCTTCACCCCTTCAAAGTTCCTGAGCTCTGCAGCCAGAGACTCCAGATTCACCCCCTCTCCCTGATTCATATCCCGCATTTGTGCTCCTCCAACTCCTCTATTATCTTTTTTACCTCTATTATATCCTTTATTCTGAAATCAGTAACCTCAAAAATTTCACTCGGTCTATCCGCAGCCTCCTGTAAGGACAATACCGCTATATCCGATTCACAAAATGCAAGATAGTCGTTCCTGTCATCACCAACCATTATCACCTTATGCCTGTCTTTCAACTTCCTCACCAAATCTCGCTTGTCCTCCGGGGTCATCATACCAAAGATATTCTCCTGAGGTACCTCCGGTAGATATACCGATATCTCCTCAGGTTCTATCCTGTCTCCTGATGCTATAAATATCGCGCAATCCATCTGACTCAATTCCTTCAGGAGTTTGCGAGTCCCAGGGAAGAACTTTATACCTCCCGCTATTAAAAATTTTATCGCTTTGCTCGCCATCTCCACTATCAAAGCTACTCCTACTACCGGTAGAATATCACACTTCTTTAAAAACCCCATCGTTTCATGCACATCCTTCAACTTGATGCGCCTATCGTTCAAAATTGTTTCCAGTACCTCTTCATCATCTATCTCTCCTCTCTTATATATCACTCTAATTTCTATTTTTTTCTCCTTCATCACCTCTGACAGCAACTTCGAATCCTCTTCTTTCGCTAATGTCTCATCGTATCGTGTCTTTAATATCACCATTGCACCCTTTTCCAACCTGTCCGTACAGCTCAACCCCGACACTCTGCTCCGCTTCGTTATCCCTCTATCTATATTTTTTATTATTCTGAACGATGCATAAAGAACACCTGCACCGTCAAATACTACTGCTAAATCCCGCATTTGAGCATCATCTCCAAATTAATTTTTATGGGTGAAGCTATAAGAATAGAGATGGTTTTTATATATGGGTATGGGGTGTTGAGTGATGGCTCAGAACATTGACCTTGTAACAGAGAGGTGGGAGGACTTTCTGAAGCGATATTGCTGGGATGAGCTTGTAGAACTCGCGAATTATTATCCAGAGAAGCGGAGTTTGCTTGTTAAGTTCACTGACATGGACCTTTATGACCCAAATCTCGCCGATATGGTGCTGGAAAGTCCTGATGTTGCCATTAATGCGGCAACAAGGGCATTACGAGCTATTGATACCCCAACAGGGGTTACACTCGATGAGGCGAACTTTCGCATAATAAAGGTACCGAGAAGGCTAAAAATCCGCGATATCAGGAGCGAGGATATAGGAAAACTCGTGAGTATAGAAGGATTGGTGACAAAAGCGACAGAGGTGCGACCCAAAGTGGTGGATGCGGTATTTGAATGCCCATACTGTCACCATGTATTCTCAATGGGGCAGAGTGGGCGGCAGTTCAAAGAGCCGGTGGAGTGCGATCAGGAGAGTGGCGGGTGTGGCAGGAGGGCACAACATTTCAAACTCCTAATCGAGCAGTGTAAATTTGCAAATGCGCAGAAGATACGGCTGCAGGAGTCACCGGAGGAACTACGTGGCGGTGAATTGCCACAGGCAATTGATGTCTATCTTGAGGATGACATCTCCGGTACTGTCACACCCGGTGACCGGGTTATTATTACAGGCATTCTCAGGTCTTATCAGCGGACAACCAGGTTCGGAAAGACACCTTTCTTTGATATCTATCTTGAGGGGAACTCATTGGAGCACAAGGAGGAGGAATTTGAGGAGATAAAGATAACGGAGGAAGATGAACAGAGGATAATGGAGCTGAAGGATCAGCCAGACGTTTACGAGAAGCTGATAAGGAGTATCGCACCCTCAATTTATGGCTATGAGGAGATAAAAGAGGCTATGGTACTCCAATTGTTCGCAGGTGTACCGAAGGAGCTGCCAGACGATACGCGAGTACGGGGTGATATACATGTATTGCTCGTTGGTGATCCGGGTGTGGCAAAGAGTCAATTACTGACATATCTTGTGAAGTTAGCACCCAGGGGCTTGTATACTGGTGGTAAGAGTAGCACTTCTGCGGGACTGACCGCAGCGGCAGTAAAAGATGAGTTCGGGGAAGGGCGATGGACTTTAGAGGCTGGAGCTCTGGTACTCGCAGACAAGGGTATAGCAGCGGTGGATGAGATAGACAAGATGAGAAAGGAGGATAGAGATGCACTTCATGAGGCTATGGAACAGCAAACAGTATCAGTAGCGAAAGCGGGTATAATGGCACGGTTGAACTCCCGCTGTGGGCTGTTAGCTGCTGCGAACCCCAAATATGGGCGATTTGATAAGTACACCCCTATTGCAGAACAGATAAATATGCCGCCCACGTTGCTATCGCGATTCGACCTCATATTCACCATGATGGATAGACCAAACGAGGAGACAGACACGAAGACCGCTGAGCATATAATCGAGACGCATTATGCAGGCGAGCTACTCGCCCAGCTTAAGAATGTAAGCAAGATAGATATAGCCGAAAGAGAGCATTTCGAGCATGCAGTGGCGGCTATGAAACCCCCAATTGAGAGTGACCTGTTAAGAAAATACGTAGCATGGAGCAAGCGGAATGTATTCCCGGTAATGAGTGAAGGAGCGAGGCGGAGATTCCTTGAATTCTATATCGGGCTCCGCAGGCAGGGTTATGAGGATGAGGAAGCACCGGTTCCTGTAACTGCGCGACAATTAGAGGCACTGATTCGACTCGGTGAGGCGAGAGCAAGGGCGCGACTGAGCGATGAAATAACAGAGGAGGACGCTGACCGCGTGATTAATATCGTCACATACTGCCTGAAACGTGTCTTCGTTGATCCTGAGACCGGTAGGCTTGATACTGATTGGGTTACTGTGGGCATAACGAAGACTAAAAGAGACCGAGCAAGGTCAATAAGGGAAATAATAAAGGATCTGGAACGCGAATATGGAGAAGAAGTACCACTGGAGGAGGTACTAGATCTCGCGGAGGAGGAGGGAATGGAGCGGGAGAAAGCAGAAGAGATAATAGAAGTGATGAAACGGGATGGTATCCTGTTCTCTCCCTCAAGTGGTATTATTAAGTTTGTACGTTAGCGGGCACGAACTTCGTACCGTAATAGATTATCCCCCTTTCCCCTTCTTCTCCCAATCTCCTGAACACTGCCCGGACACGCATCCCGGTATGTATCTCTTCAGGCTTGCATATCACTTCAGAAAGTAGCTGTGCACCCTCATCAAGCCTAATTATCGCTAAGGTGTATGGTATCTGTCGATTGAGATTCTGTGGGGCCTGGTGTACAGTCGTGTAAGTAACTACCTCTCCTGTACCTTTAAAGTTATAGGGTACAATCTCGCCTCTTCGCCTGCATTTCGGGCATATAGCTCGAGGCGGGAAGAAGTAACTGCCACAGTTCAAGCACCGCGTACCCTCCAGGTTATAACGCGCTGCCTGCTCTCGCCAGAATTTTGCCGTTGATGCCATCTTTCTTTGCTAATATTATAGTGTTTGTTTTCTTCTTTATTATTTATATTTGTTCTGATGAAAAAGCGAAATATATCAGGATAATTGCGACATGTGCATGATATGTGCAGGGACTATCATTTTATTTTTTAACCGCGCCTTATCAGGTTCACGTCGAGGAGAAGACGATAGGCAATGCAATGGAGCTGAGGATGAATGCGAGTGAGATCGACGCGGGAAGGGAATAAAAAGAGTTCCACTACATGAGCACCCTGCATGTGCTCTTTAAGAAACTGGCAAAAGCAGTAATAAAGAAGTGGCTGTTTTGTGATGGAAAAAACAAGACCACACGAGCCGAAAATCAGCTGGACATTGAAAAACTCCACAAAGTTCGGCAATAGAATAGCAATGCATATGTTGCCGACTCTCTGGGTCTACGGGGTGCATCAGAATAAACAGCAGAGAGGGTTACGAATGTACTTACGCGATAGTAGTAGTTGGTGAGACGAGAGATAACAAAAAAATCCAATAAAAGCAGCGATAAGCGAGATAAGCAATTATTCACGTTTTGCATTATCACCGGAAGAACTTTCTGCTTCTTTTTCGGGCAGTTGGGATGAAAGTAAAAATTATCCTGAGAGGGTAGTTCGAGAATGGAAGTATAGCAGTCTGGGGTACACTCCAAGGCATTCGCATTCACGGTAAGTGAAAAAGCACTGATAATTGGCATTATCCCCACGGTTGCAGTGATATTCGTGTGCATAGCGATACTCAGTATGGTTATACCACCGGGTACGCCGCCAAAAGGGAATGAAACAGAAAAAGAAGTAAATTATGGCAATTTCACCTCACTACTTGAAGATTTCAATAACCTGGCTGAGATTAAAGACGGAAGACGGCATTGACCTGAAAGAGAGGAAAGCGAAAGAGGAGATTTTATTTTTGCCGGGAAACGATGACCCAGAAATCGGGAAGGCTTTTGAGATTATGCAAGAATATGGACACGCTTCAAATTTCACTAATAGACAATTATGAGTCCCCAACGCACAATACGCAGTTGGAAATACTTTTATGGTTGGCGGAGGAGCAAGAAATAAAGAATTATGACAGGATAGCTCTTGCAATAGCACTTGATTACGGTGCAGTTCTGGCAATAAGCGAAGAAATGGGGAAGATGCATATCATTAGTATAGGGGTATGTGCAATTAGGGTATCTTAAAAACCGGAATTAGAATCACTCCCGGAATTACTGTAAAAATGCCGGCATCTCACCACCAATTCCTCAATGTGTATCATGCTATTAAAAGCACTGCAAAGTTTGTAATCCGCATCGCCTATGTGTATCATAACCTTTGCTAATCTTCTTGCACCTAACCTTGCTTTTCGCTGGAGCACTATATCGTGTATCGCTTCTACAATCTCCCTGCCACTCATCTTCTCGTCCCTCATCAACCTCTTTAACTCCGCTCTCAGTTCCCGATAGCGACCCGCAAGTGCCATATCTATTAAATCCGCCACCCTATTGCTCCTCTTTCGCAACTCCTGCGCCACTACCACAATCTCTTCACTATCAATCCTATTAGAGTTAGAAATAGCCGATGCTGCCTCCATTATATCTATGGCGGTACCAGCATCACCACCTGCATACCGCTTCAGCATCTCCAAGCCCTGGTCTGTAAGTTCTAACTCCTCCTGCGAGGCGATTCGCAACAACAATCTATCCATTGCTCCAGTCTTAATTAGGGGTTGAAAGAGGAGGTTTAAACACCTTGACCTTATAGCAGGTATTATAGCAGAAGGTTTCGTGGTGATGAATATGAATCTACTTGTGCGGCTACTTCGTTCCATTATTCTCCGGAGCGCTTGCTGAGCATCCACAGGCAGCAAGTCCGCATTGTTGAACGCCATCAGCTTGAATGCTGCATTTATGGGTGCTAACACTGCATAGCTCCTTATCATATCTTTAAAGATGTCCAGCGCTGATTTATGCTCATCATAATAGAATCTGAACCTCTTATCAGCACGCAGCCATTTCTTACGTTGTTCAACAAAATCGCGACACTCTACAATGAACAGGTTCTCATCATGCGAGCCATAGAGTTCCTGAGCTAAGGCTAATACAGAGGAGGTCTTGCCCACACCTCTTGAGCCCCATAGCAGCAGATTTGGTACCTGTTTACGCTCAGTAAAGCTCTTTAGTCTATCTATCACGTCATCCTGACCCTCTATCTCCGCCAGGCTTCCGGGTCTGTATTTCTCACGCCACATCATCACCATCATCTTTATTGTCCTTTAGCCTTAACTCTACACTCTTAAGCCTCAAATCCTGACTGCCTACGTCAAGATAGAGTACGAGCGCTTTTGGTGCAAATAGAAGCTCACCCACACCACTGAACAATCTTAGCATCTCAACGAGCTGAAGAGAGCGTGCAATCATATTCAAAAGAGGCGATCTGGTCTGCGTTTGCGAGTCCGGGAATTCTATTGCATCAAATGATATGCCATCTGGTAATATCGTGGTTATCACGGGGTATGTGATGAATGGTATACCGAGTTCAGATGCCGCTCCTGCAACTTCTCGCTGCTCTCCGTAGTCATAGCCTCCGATCACCACATCAGTGCCCTTCAATAGCTGTTTGAGCTCTCTCAGCCCCAGTCCTGCAGGTATCTCACACACGTCTTTCAATTTGTAACTCCTCAATAGTTCTGTAATCTCGCCGCCACCCATTACACACGCTTTCACCAGCTTCAAATCCACCTGTACCATAGTTATGTATTAACTTGTTTTAAATAGCCATGGTGATATAAGAATTCTATGTCCGGTAATTCCTTCGGGCGGTTATTCCGTGTGATGACATGGGGCGAGTCGCATGGTGAAGCCTTAGGAGTTGTTGTTGACGGCTGCCCTGCTGGTATTGAACTCTCGGCTGCGGATATACAGCACGAGCTGGACAGGAGAAGACCGGGCATGAGCGAGATAGCGAGTGAGAGGCGCGAGGCAGATGAAGTGCTGATATTGTCAGGTGTATTTGAGGGTAAAACACTTGGGACTCCTATATCCATGCTTGTATGGAATAAGGATGTTGATTCCACGCCTTACGATGAGATAAAGCACATTGCGAGACCTGGTCAGGCGGATTACTCCTATCAGATGAAGTATGGGCTGCGGGATTATCGAGGTGGTGGGCGCGCATCCGGTAGAGAGACTCTCGCACGTGTAGCTGCAGGTGCAATTGCAAAGAAGGTGCTGGCATACCACAATATAGGGGTTGTGGGACATGTGGTTGAGATAGGTGGTATAAGGGCAAAGGCAAGATCAAAGGAAGTGGACCTGAAAGAGATAAAGAGGATTGCAGATATGAATGCAGTAAGGTGTGCGGATCCAGAAGCTGCAGTGCAGATGCAAGAACTGATAAAAAGGGCAAAACGCGAAGGAGATAGTGTTGGAGGTATTGTGGAGGTGATTGCAACCGGCGTTCCGCCTGGACTGGGCGAACCGGTCTTCGACAAACTTGATGCAGAACTGGCAAAGGCGCTCATGAGTATCGGTGCGGTGAAGGGTGTTGAGATAGGCATTGGATTCGGAGCAGCGAGGATGCGAGGCAGTGAGATGAATGATGAATTTTATATAGAAGACGGGAAGATAAGAACAAGGACGAACAATGCAGGTGGTATCTTAGGTGGTATCTCAACTGGTGAGCCTGTGATATGCAGAATGGCAGTGAAACCCACCCCGTCTATTGCAAAGCCGCAGCGGAGTGTGGACATGGAGCAAATGGAGGAGGTGGAACTGAGGATAAGAGGTAGGCATGACCCCTGTATATGCCCCAGGATAGTACCGGTAGCAGAAGCGATGGTTGCTCTTGTACTCATGGATTACATGATGATCATGCGTGGCGGGAGATTAGAGATTATGAGACAGAGATGAGAGCATTTGAGCATTTGCACTTGCATTTATGCTTTTATCCCTTTCTATCCGGAGCTTTGGAATATGTAAAGGAGGCGGGATTCACACTTGATGACCTCATCAGTTCAGTATCAGCGAGGATACGAGCTAAAGAGCGAGTAATAGAAGCTATAAGAACCGGACAGATCCACAGACCTGTTATAGCCGATGATGTGCAGGCGCAGACGGAGTTACTATCATATCCCTTTGCTCGTATCCTCGTATCATGCATTCGTGATTCCTATCTCATTCGCAGGTATGCGTTAGCAGAAGCAAAAGGGGCATACAGGCGTTTATTGGAAGATTTGCGCTCTGATGATAGTATCATCCATGAGTTGTCTGAGGATCTGGGCATACATGCCGAGTTCTCCTCCAATTTTGTTCTGGTACCTTTCACTGACTATCTCCGACTCACTGTTAATCTCAGGGACAAGAGATGGAAACTTGTGAATCGAAGTCTGGTGCGTGGTAAAGTGAGCCTCGGGATGAGCGAATTTGTACGAATTATCCAGGAAGCGATGTATGAACGGATAGTAAAAGACCTGCCGCTGGATGTCCCTGATGATATCTGTGCTTCGCTGAGTGAACATATCGAGCACATAAGGAAAGAACTTGGAATCAAGCGTAAGAATCTGGAAGAGCTCCATACTCCTCTGCGGGGCGATCCAAACTCCTACCCGCCATGCATATTAAACATCCTGAGCAATTTGAAGGCGGGTGTAAATGTGCCACACAGTGCGAGATTCGCCGTTACTGCTTTCCTGTTGAATGCCGGACTGTCTGTGGATGATGTGATAGAACAATACAGGAATTCACCTGACTTCGACGAAGCCCGAACGAGGTATCAGGTGGAGCATATCGCGGGTGCTAAGAGTGGTACTCGCTATACCGCCCCCTCATGTGCTACGATGCGTACCTATGGCAACTGCGTGGGCAAGGATGAGCTCTGTGAGAAGATTGCACATCCCTTGAGTTATTACAGGTTAAAACTGAAGTTGAAGCAGAAGCAGAAGCAAGGGCAGGGAGGTTTATAAATTATAATCTTAAACTTACAATCTCAGCGGACCCGCATCCTCAAAACCTTCCCTCTTACCCATACCCGCATCTCGTGTCAACTCATGCGGCTTGAATAAGAGCTTTATCACATTCCGTGCATGCTCCCTCGCTCTTCGCTCTGCAAGCCATGCCAGCTCCTTATCATCTCCCGCTTCATCCTCGTACACAAAGACCTCAATTATATGCGTGGAGGTGAGAAGTTGTGCGGCAATGATACCAAGAGAAGCTTCATGCGCACATTGCTTATCTATATCCGCAGGTCCAGGCATTGCAAATGCCATCACGATATCACAGTCCTTCTCCTCTACCAGCTTCTTTGCCGCTACTGGCAGGTCTTTCATGCCCGGCACCGTGTACCGCTCTATACGAACAGATGCGGCTTTCTTAAGCTCTTCTATCGCTACAGCAGCCATATCATAGCGTGCAAACGTTGTATCCGCAATACCAACTTTCTTCGTCACCCTGCTTCTCCTCTCCCCTCTACTCTCTACATTAACCACACTATACTATACATTACACTACACCTTGAAATGAAAAAATAGTAAAGCTTATATCTCTGCTCCTCCTCAGAGGGTAGATGGAGGAGGAATGGTAGAGATAGACCTGAATAGGGTAGAGGAGATAATAGACAGATACGAGGGGGAGGAGGGCGTTCTGATCCAGATGCTTCTTGATTTGCAGAGCGAATTCAACTGGATACCAAGGGAGGTGATTGCGCGAATAAGCGAGCGGCTGCATATTCCAAAGAGCCAGATATACCGGATAGCGAGCTTTTATAAGGCGATGAGTCTTAGTCCTGTTGGACGACATGTAATACAGGTATGTCTGGGTACTGCATGTCAGGTACGTGGTGCACCCAGGATTATGGACCGCGTAAAGGAGAGTCTGGGTATAGAGGAGGGAGAGACTACGCAAGATATGCGGTTCACCCTTAGACGTGTGAACTGCCTTGGGTGCTGCGCTATGGGACCAGTAGTGGTGGTAGATGGAGATTATCACGGCAAGGTAACGCCGTCGGAGGTGGAGGACCTCTTACAGAGCTACAAGTAGCAGGAGAAAATGTCTCGAGTTAAGAGTAAGGAGGATTTGTTGGCGTTACAGAGTGCAATATTAGCGAAGCGTAATCCTGATAAGCCGCTCATCACCCTCTGTTCCGGTACTGCGTGTTGCGCTACCGGTAGCGATGCTGTCGCCAATGCAATAAAAGCGGAGTTGGAGAAACAGGGCTTATCTGATACCGTGAATTTCAGAAGGACCGGCTGTCATGGATTCTGTGAGAGAGGACCGATAGTAACCATCTATCCCTATGATATATGCTATCTCAATGTATCACCAGAGGATGTACCAGAGATAATCAGTAAGAGCATAAAAGGGCACGAAATCGTTGAACGCCTACTCTATACAGACCCCAATACTGGTGAGCGAATAGTGCGCGAATCAGATATCCCATTTTATAAGTATCAAACACGGCTTGTATTCGGCGATAACCCCGTAATTGAGCCCACAAATATCGAGGATTATATCGCCATTGGCGGTTATCAGGCACTGGCTAAGGTGTTGGAGGAGATGACACCAGAGGAAGTACTGGAGGAAGTGAAGAAGTCGAATTTACGTGGACGCGGTGGTGGCGGTTTCCCAGCAGGACGGAAATGGGAATCAACGAGAAATGCACCCGGTGAACCAAAATATGTGATAGTGAATTGCGATGAAGGTGACCCGGGTGCTTACATGGACCGGTCACTCATGGAAGGGAACCCACACAGGGTACTTGAGGGGCTAATCATCGGTGCTTATGCGATAGGTTCGCATCAGGGCTTCGTTTACGTACGGCAGGAGTATCCACTGGCAGTGAAGAACCTGAGTATAGCCCTTGACCAGGCACGGGAATACGGCTTCCTCGGTGATGATATCCTCGGTTCTGGCTTCAAGTTTGATGTCTGTATCCATAGAGGAGCAGGGGCTTTTGTATCCGGAGAGTCCAGTGCCCTGATGAACGCCATAGAAGGTAAGGTGGGCGAGCCGAGACCGAAGTATATTCACACCTCAGAGAGTGGCATCTGGGAGAAGCCAAGTAATTTAAACAATGTAGAGACATGGGCGAATGTACCATTGATAATAGAGCGAGGAGCTGACTGGTTCAACTCTATTGGTACCGAACACAGTAAAGGTACGAAGATCTTCTCGCTCGTGGGTGCGGTTAATAATACAGGTCTGGTGGAAGTGCCGATGGGTACAACACTGCGTGATATAATATACAAGATAGGCGGTGGCATTCGCAGTGGTAAGAAGTTCAAAGCGGTTCAGACTGGCGGTCCTTCTGGTGGCGTGATTCCTGAGCAGTACCTCGATGCACCCGTTGACTTCGACGAACTCACTCGATTGGGCTCGATGATGGGTTCCGGCGGTATGATAGTTATGGCTGAGGACACATGCATCGTGGACATAGCGCGTTACTTCGTGGATTTCCTCTGTGATGAGTCCTGTGGTAAATGCGTGCCATGCCGTGAGGGTCTGAAACGAATGAGGGATATACTGAATGATATAGTTGCAGGACGGGGTAAAGAAGGAGATATAGAACTGCTGGAGGAGATAGCGCACGTGATGAAGAGCGCATCGCTGTGTGCACTCGGAACGACGGCAGCAAATCCCGTACTAAGCACTATCCGATACTTCAAAGCAGAATACGAAGCGCATATAGAGGAGAAGAGATGTCCTGCACTAGTCTGTAAAGACCTGATCTCGTACTATATACAGCCAGATAAGTGTATAGCATGCATGTTATGCCTGAAGAATTGCCCATCTGGCGCCATACAGGGCGAGAAGCGGAAGATACACGTGATAGATCAGAGGAAATGCATAAAATGTGGTATCTGTTTTGAAGTCTGCCCGCCAAAAGTGAGGGCTGTGACGAAGATATCGGGCAAGCCAGTTCCACCACCGCTGCCGGAATCAGAGCGGGTAATAGAGAGGAGAGCAAAGAAATGAAGATAAGGATAGACGACAAAGAGGTGGATACAGAACCAGGACAGACGATTTTAGAAGTTGCACGCATCAATGGCATTTATATACCCACGCTGTGTTATCATCCCGCATTAAAGCCCTTTGGTGCATGCCGACTATGCTCGGTTGAGATAGAGAAGCATGGACGTAAGAGAGTTGTTACTGCCTGTAATTACCCGGTGGAGGAAGGACTGGAGGTGAGGACGAACTCGCCGGAGATTATAGAGATAAGGAAGATGCTGATTGAACTACTCCTCGCCCGGTGCCCGGAAGAGAAGCGGATACAGGAGCTTGCGCATGAATATGGCGTGTCAGAGCCTCGTACACGTTTCACACTGGAGAGTGAGCATTGTATCCTATGTGGGCTGTGTGCGCGAGTATGTGAGGAACTGGTGGGTGTATCGGCGATAAATTTTATAGGTCGCGGTGTTGAGCGTAAGGTGGGGACACCCTATGAAGAGCTCTCGGATGACTGTATCGGCTGTGGCTCTTGCGCACTCGTATGCCCGACCGAGGCAATTCGCTTGAACAGGTGTATATACCCAACAACACCAGAGGATATAACAGCGATAGAGGAGCGGTACCTGGAAGGTGAGCGGGATGAGTATATAGGTGTCCACTCAGCTTTAGTCGCCGGTAAATCATCGCTTAGAGGTCAGGATGGTGGCATGGTCACCGCTCTACTCACCTCCGGGATTGAGAACGGACTCTTTGATGCTGCACTCATTGTGCGGCGTATCAGTGGTTATAAATCCGAAGCTGTTATCACCGCGGATGTGGAAGAGATAAAAGAGGCGAGTGGTACGAAGTATCTCCGTGTGCCAATGATACCGAAGATAGAGGAGGCTTTACATTTGCACTCCGAGTGGAAGCGTATAGCAGTAGTAGGAACGCCCTGTGAGGTTCGTGCAGTGAGGAAGCTACAGCAGCGGCAACAGCTTGGCAGTGGTAGTGGTGGTAGTGGCAATGTGGAGGTCACTCTTCTGGGACTGTTCTGTTTCGAGAGTTTCGATTATGAAGGGCTGAAGGACTTCACAAGAACTCGATTCGGGATCGAGCTTGACGAAGCGGCTAAGACGCAGATAAGCCATGGGAGGTTTATTATCGCGAGTAACGGACGTGAGTACTCATGCGATGTTGGTGAACTTGCGAGTCACGTCCGTGAAGGTTGCGCATTCTGTACCGATTTCGTATCACGACTGGCGGACATCTCTATTGGCTCGGTTGGCAGCCCGGATGGATATTCAACGGTGATTGTGCGTTCTAAAAAGGGCGAAAAGCTCCTTGAAATGACTGACTATCGTAGTACAGAAGTGGATAAGCATGAGATTGTGCGAGTAGCGAGATTGAAGCAGAGGAATGCCAAGAGGAATTTAGGAAAGATTGTGGATGGACTAAAATGACTATTCAAAGATCCAATGTAACTTGACAAAGTCATATTAATATTAGCTTAGCATCAAATTCAGCATAGACATTCGTCAATTCACTCTCTTTATGTTTCTGGTGTTTGGTCACCAGTGCCCTGGCTGCATCAGGCGTTAGCTGTGACAGCGGCATGACAGTGCGCAGTAGAGCTCGTACATTCGCCGTGGACAACGCCGGTAGCACGTCCACCTCAAACTGCTGCAATAGACTAGGGTCACGAGCAAAATAGGGAAAATCATCATTATAAAAGCATGATAAACACTACCCGGGCAAATACATCTCGTTCTTTGAGCTCTTGATCAACTCAAAAGATTCTATTTTAGTTTCGCATCCGTCATATTGTTCCAGATTCCCTATGAGTTGAGGAGATGAGCGTTTTATTTTTTCTTGCCTTCTCACTTCTCCATTGCGCGGGTAAGTTTAAGTTGGAAGTAAGTACACTTTGAAAGAGTTTGAAACACCCATCAAAATAGCCCCTACTATTTATTGCTTCTTCTCCCACTTATACAGGTCAAGCACCTGAGACAATGTCTTTCCACGTTTTATCTCCTCCCTTATCCGTTCCTCATTCTTCCATACCTCTTTTGCTCGTCTCGCTATCTCATAAGCACGCTCCTTTGGCACCACCACCACACCATTATCATCTCCTATTATCCAATCTCCGGGTCGGACATATTCGCCACCACATTTTATCTCCGCATTCAGCTCACCAAACCCTTTTGGCTCACCCGCATTTGGAGCTACGTATCGTGCGAATACCGGGAATTTTATCCGTCTTATCTCCTCCACATCCCGCACACCACCATCAATGACAATACCTGCAATGCCCTTCTGTTTACAGCTCCATGATGCCAGCTCGCCCCATAGCGCAACCTCCTTCGAGCCCCCATAGACTACGATTACATCCCCAGGTCCTGCGACATCCGTAGCCTCCACCGGCTTTGCCCAATCACCTTCGTAGGTCTGTACCGTGACTGCTTTACCAACGAGCTTTATACCTTTAAATAGAGGTCTTATACCTTGCAATACACCCTTTCGATGCATTGCATCCGATATATTGGGTGTGGATACTTGCATGAACAGTTTAAAGAGCTCGTCATCCATTCTCCCTCCTGTTCCTGTTCCTCTCCTTCGCTCACCTTCTCTGACCCCTGTCATCATGCCCCTTTTTATCACTTTTGTCGATTCTTTCACATTCGCTGACCTCGTTATGTTACCACCCACGATTATTATATCAGCGCCGAGACTCACAGCCTTAGACGCCGTTACTGCATCCATACCACCAGCAGCAGCCAGAGAGATATCCACCGAATTACTAACTTTCTCTAATAAGCTCAGCACGTCTAACCCACGCATCTGCTGGTCTATCCCCACATGGACACAGATATAATCAGCACCCATCTCCGATATCTCCTTCGCACGCTTCACCGGGTCTATTGTGTTCATTATATCCACCATGATAGCAATCCCGTACTTATGCGCCGATTCTATTCCCTCACGGATGGTGGCATCATCGGCAAGCCCGAGTATAGAGACGACCGAAGCGCCTGATTTTGCTGCCATCTCCACCTCTATCGCGCCTGTATCCATCGTCTTCATATCTGCTACTATCGGTACATCCGGGAAAGTCGAGTGCAGTACTCTTACTGCATGCATACCTTCACTCTTTATCAGTGGCGTACCCACCTCCAGCCAGTCGGCACCGCCTTCCAAACTCTCTTTACCTATCTCTATCGCCCTATCCAGCTCAAGCACATCCAATGCCACCTGCAGTATCTTCCCCTCTTCACTTTCACTCTTCCTCTTCTTCACACTCTTACGCTCAATCACCATCTCTATTGCTATTTCGCTATTGCGAAATTAGTATTATAAAATTCTGAAAGCTAAAAGCTAAAAGCCAGGAACCTAAAATGGCTCAAATGGCTCAAGCCGTGAGTGATAGTATTGCATAAATAGTGCCTCTGCCCTCCTTAGCGCATCAGGGTACATCTTCCTCAGTTGAGTCAGCATCTCTGCCCTTGTCTCGCTCCGCAGTCCGATACGTAAAATCACCAGTACCTCTTCTCTAACCTCGTCTTCATCACTTCTCCTCTTCGGAAGCTCGATTGTCAGACAGAAATCACGTGTGCTGAATAGTTTCCTCAAAACTGGCGCGATGGAGCCCAGAAGTATATGATTATGAGTATGGTCATCAAGGTCTACGAACGGTGGTACACCCTCTATCTTCTCACGTTCAGGGTTCGTAAGCCTGGGATATGAAGATTCACCATAAGCATGGAGCTCGAAATAGAAAGAAGGTTTGTACCGCTTTATGAGCCCTGTAAGTATCATGCCCTCCCTGCTCTGGTAATACTCTTTTGATAGGACACCTATGTATCTGCCACTCATGGTGAGCGAAGGGACAATTATTACATCACCATTATTATCATTACTATCTACTTCTACTTCAGATTCTAATTCTGCTTCTGCCTCTGATGCCAGCGTTTCCAAGATAGGAGCAGTGTATAAGCCCTCATTGCCATGCAACCCCCCAACGAAGAGTTTACTCGCACCGCCACTACCACCACTACCGGGAAACCTGTATAACTTCATTCTCGCACTCGCGCGTGCAACAGCATCACCAGGAACTTAACGTAATTCCTCAAGTCTTCTATTCTGATATTCTCGTCCGCGCCATGCGCATTGCTCTCCATAGAACTGCCAACACCAAATGCACATACCGGCTGCTTAGTCTTCTGGACTGCATAAGCAACATCCAGACCGCCCTGCACACCTGTTATCGGTTTATGACTGCCAAAGGCAGTCGAAGCAGCAACCTGAACCTCCTTCACCCAATCTGTATCTGGGCTGGTGTACATAGGTGGAAATCCAGGATGACATTGAAGTTCAAAATCAAGCTCATGCTCCAATTTCAGTCGCTGCAGAACCTCTTCAAGCTCTTTCACCACCTCCGTCTCATTCTCCTCCGGTATATACCGCCGGTCGCCCCGTAATGTGCAACTCGGAGGTATAATATTCTCCTTTACACCACCGGAGATCATTGTGAGGTTAAAGACCGGTTTTATGTGCTTCTGCCCTGTTATCTGTGTCATAAAGGGGCTACAGGGGACTTCCGATTCGCGACTCTCCACTTGCTCTTTCAACCGCTCTAACTCGTCAATTACCAGTTTCGCTCTTTCAACCGCATTCACACCCAAAAAGGGTGTGGAGCTATGGCACGATTTACCATTCACTCTTATCTCCCAGTTCATCACTCCGTTCGTTGCTATACAGATGCCTTCGTTATCCCCATCCATACAGAGTAGATAATCGCCTTTCAGTAGCCCTTCATCTGCGAAATAGCATAAACCGGAGTATAAACCTATCTCCTCATCTGTGGTCAATGCCACGCGTATATTATACCTGCTGTGAAGGTCAAGCTCTTCCATTATGCTCAATGCTATTAAAAGAGCGGCGACACTGCCCTTTGAGTCAGCAACACCGCGTCCATATATCCTGTTGCCTTTACGTACCGTGAGGAACGGTGGTGTGCTCCATCCCTCGCCTGCTGGCACGACATCAAGATGCGTATATATATCGAGGGTTTCCTTCGCTCCTGAACTTGAACCCGAACCTGAATCCGAATCTGAACTCTTGACTGCAAGAAGATTCACTCGCTTGCCACTCAGTCCCTCTGTATCATCCTGTATTCTATGCACAACATCCTGTGGTAGCTCTATCCTCTCACATCGAAACCCCAAATCATTGAATTTGGGTATGAGCCAATCTATAATTTCTCCGTAATTCTCACCTGGAGGTACGAACGTGGGTATCTTCACCAGCTCACTGAGATACTCTATAAGTTCATTCTCCCGCTCCTCTACCAATTTATCCAGTTCCCGCTCTTCTCCCATATCTCCCATATTCATACCGTAAATGTTTTATTAGTTTAAGAAGTATGGGTAAGAAAGATGAAGGATAAGTTCACATGCCTGGTTGTTGACTGGGATTATGCATATAACCTCTGCAGGGATGTAAGCGAGCGAATAAAAGCGGCGGGATTCATGCCAGAAGTGATTGTGGGAATAGCGCGGGGTGGCTGGTATTTGGCACGGGTACTGTGCGACTTCTTCATGGTCAAGGACCTGTTCAGCTTGAAGATGGAACACTGGGGTGTTACAGCCACTGTTACGGGTGCTGCGGAGCTTAAATTTGGACTTGATAGCGTAGCACAGAAGAAATTGAAAGGCAGGAGAGTATTAATCGCCGATGACGTGACCGATACCGGGGACAGTATAAAATTCGCACTTGAATATGTGAGATCGTTTGAGCCCTCAGATGTAAAGACCGCAACCATGCAGCATAAAACTTCCTCGTCTTTTATGCCTGATTTCTATGGCGAGCTCATGACCGAATGGCGCTGGATTATCTATCCATGGAGCGTGTATGAGGATGTGATGGAACTGGTGGAGAAGCTGATGGAAAAGAGAACCAGTAAAGGTGAAGGTAAAGGTAAAATGGATCTGGAAGAGATAAGGAGTGCAATGAAGGATGAATATGATTTATATATACCTTATCACCTCTTGCGTGAGGTTCTGGCGAATATGGAGTCTCAAGGTAAGCTGAGGAGTGTAGAGCAAGAGGGTAAGGTATTCTGGGTCATGCAATAATTGTTATACTTACTCATACT
>Ga0190334_1000182_pt1 | contig 32682 bp, 32 predicted proteins | sample 48720478_MG_FD_161270 | JGI IMG/M metagenome (GOLD analysis project Ga0190334, IMG submission 161270) | Hydrothermal vent sediment bacterial communities from Southern Trench, Guaymas Basin, Mexico - 4872-04-7-8_MG | ecosystem: Environmental > Aquatic > Marine > Hydrothermal vents > Sediment ... | reverse complement strand
GGTCGTTCTGTTCATGGGCGTCTGCGGTGAAGAAGACCGAGATTCCCTGGTCGAGCGCCTCTTCCACCGTCCGACGGACGACAGGGATGATCTCCCGTGCTTCGGTCCCGCAGGAGAGGGGATACCCGTCTTCCAGGAATCCCCGCTGCATGTCGACCACGATCAACGCTTGCTCCCCGCCCATTTCGATCACCCCCATCAACGGATGATAGATCTGGGGCCGAAGGGTTGCAACGGCCTCCTGGGCAATCTTTCCCTCGGTGATCGCTCGCCGGACGCCCCAGGCGATCGACCCCGCCCCGACTAGGGAGTGCGGTCGATTCGGGCCGTTGACCGGCAGGAGAAGGAATGAGGGTTGCGTAGCCGACTCCGGTTTAATCTCGTTTCCAATTTGGCTATGATTCCTCACCCGCGAAATGAGGAGGGGGTTAGACGATGAACATCGACGCGATCATCGAATCGCTCTCCAAGAGTAAATCCGTCCTCTTAGACCCGACCCGGAGGTTCTTGATCGAGGAGGCCCTCGCCCGCCGCGAGGCGATCGTCCTTTCGACCGGGGCGCTCGCCACCTGGACGAGGCCGGAGTCGACCGGGAGGAGCCCGCTCGACACCCTGACCGTCCGGCGGAAAGAAAGCGAGAAAAACATCGATTGGGACTCGCCGAACAACATCCCGATCGACGAGGAGACGTTCGACATGGTCCTCTCCGATGCGATCACCGCACTGTGGGGGAAGGACCGGCTATACGTGACCGACCGCGTCCTCGGCGCCGATCCGGCCTACGCCCTCCCGGTCCGGACGATCGCCTCGAGTCCTCTCACCGCCCTGTTCACCGACAACATGTTCCGGCCGGTCCCGGATGGGATCGAGAAGAGCATCTTCTCGGACCGGCCGTTCACCATCCTCGTCCTCCCGTACGACAAGCTGAACCCGCATCGCTACGAGGGTAGGCTCCGGGTCGATCCGCGGATCGGGGGGACATCGACGATGGTGATCGGGATCGATTACGACCGCCGTATCGGGATCGTCTACGGCTCGGCCTACGGAGGATCGGTGAAGAAGCTGATGTTCACCGTGATGAACTACCTCCTCCCGGCCGAGGGGATCCTCCCCTTGCACTGCTCGGCGAATGAGGGGCCGGATGGAGAAACCGCGCTCCTCCTCGGCCTCTCCGGGACGGGGAAGACGACCCTCTCCGCCGATCCGGGCCGCGCCCTCCTCGGCGACGACGAGCACGGCTGGAGCGACGATGGAATCGCCAACTTCGAGAACGGCTGCTACGCAAAGCTGATCGACCTCGATCCGGACAAGGAGCCCGAGATCTACCGGGCGGTCTTTCATCCGGATCACTACCTGAATCACGGGGCGATCGTGGAGAACGCGATGGTCTACCCGGACGGGAGCTTCGATCTCACTGACGATCGGCTCACCCCGAACTCCCGCGCCTCCTATCCGCTGACTTACCTTTCTAACGTCAAGCCGACCGCCCGGGGCGGGCATCCGCGGACGATCCTCTTCCTCACCGCCGACGCCAACGGTGTTCTCCCCCCGATAGCGAAATTGACCCGCTCCCAGGCGATGCTCTGGTTTTTGATGGGCTACACGAGCAAGCTCGCCGGGACCGAGACCGGGATCGTCGAGCCGAAGACGACCTTCTCCCGGTTCTTCGGCGAGCCGTTCATGCCGAGGAACCCCGACGTCTACGCGCGGATGCTCGGGGAGAAGATGGACCGGCACGGGACTGAGGTTTACCTCGTCAACACCGGCTGGTCGGGCGGACCGTACGGGATCGGAAAGCGGATGGAGATCTCCCTGACCCGGGCGATGGTCGACGCCGCCCTGACCGGGAGGCTCGCCGATGCACAGTACGAAGAGGACCGCCGGTTCCACCTCCTCGTCCCGGAAAGCTGCCCCGGTGTTCCGAGTGAGATCCTCGATCCGAAGAACACCTGGAGCGACAAGGAGGCGTACGAGGAGAGAGCGGATAGGCTCGCCGGCGAGTTCGTCGCCCACTTCAAGAAGGCCTACGGGGACAAGGGGATCGATCCCGAGGTCGCCTCCGAGTGCCCCGGCCACTGAAGCAGAACAATGTGCTGTTAACCCGAGCTGTCCGCCTCTGGTTTCTTCCTGTTGGCAGCTGCATTATAGAGGATCCAGTTTTCGCTCCCCCTTGACAACATAACAGTGTGATGTTATACTGCGCCATCTTATCCATGGGGTGAGCACGATGAACATAACCGGTACGATGCTCGGATGGTCCGGAATGATGGGGAAGGGCGATCATCGCTCCACGTGTTTCGCCAGGGTCGTCTCCCTCCGGCGGTTCCGGAGGGTCTCCGATCGGCTGAAGACAAGCGAGTGTGCGATCAACCGGCCGCATGTCGGCGCGGTGACCGGGCCCGTGCGGGAGAGTTGAAGGAGCGACGATGAACATCGACGAAGAGAAACTGATCTCGAAGAAGGAGGTCCTCGAGGAGACCGGGATCTCCTACGGTCAGCTCTACCGCTGGAAGCGGAAGGGGCTGATCCCGGAGTCGTGGTTCGTCCGCCGCTCGACGTTCACCGGGCAGGAGACCTTCTTCCCCCGCGACAAGATCATCGAGCGGATCGAGCAGATCAAGGAGATGAAGGGGAAGCGGCCGCTCGACGACCTGGCCGAGATGATCACCGAGAAGGTGAACGAGAAGCTCCAGATCGCGTTCGACCGGCTGCAGGAGCTCGATTGGCTCGACGAATCGATCCTCAGGGTCTTCGACATCGACAAGGAGGAGAAACGCCCGCTTTCGATCAAGGAGGCGCTCTGTCTCGGCGCGGTCAGCTGCGTCCGCGGCTCGACGCGCGGGGAGGAGCGCGATCTTCTGAAACGGACCCTCGAGGTCGCCCTGGAGAGGAACGACCTCCTCGATCGGATCCCGGATGAGGCGCTCCGCCTGTATCTTCTCCGGAAGCGCCTCTCCGGGGGCGGGATATCGGCGGAGGTCAGCCTGGCGGCGGTGACCGGCCCGGGCGCGATCTTCGACCCCGACATACAGTTGGTCGAGACGGTCGATCTTGGCGAGGTCTTGGAGCGGATCAAGCTCGACCTCGGGAAGGAGCCGGGGACGAAGTCCGATACGGAGGATGAAGATGAACGATAAGAGGAATTCAGCGAGCATATCGGGCGCGGGGACGATCAGCGGCGGTACTTATTCGCGGGTGTCGATCTCCGGCGCGGGGAAGGTGACCGGCGACATCGTCGCCGACGAGCTGAGGATATCGGGGGCGGGGAAGGTCGCCGGCCGGGCCGAGGTGCAGGAGATCGTCACCTCCGGGAGCGCGGCGTTCGCCTCCGACGTCATAGCCGATGAGATGCGGGTCAGCGGTAGCGCCCGCGTCGACGGGCAGGCGAGGGTGAAGGAGCTGAAGTGCTCGGGGACGTTCAAGGTGGAGAAGGGGGTCGCCGCCGAGTACGTCAAGGTGAGCGGGAGCCTCCGCGCCGGTGAGGATGTCGAAGCGGAGATATTCAAGGCGAGCGGGGGGTTCAGGATCGAAGGGCTTCTCACCGCCGACAAGATCGAGATCAAGCTCGGCGGCCGCTGCTACGCCAAGGAGATCGGCGGGGAGCGGATCGACGTCCGCCGCGGCGGCTGGCGGGAGAAGGGGATCCTCCTCGATGGGCTCGTCAAGCTGTTCGCCGGCGGGGGTACGGCGGCCCTTGAGACGAAGCAGATCGAGGGTGACGAGGTCTCCCTCGAGGACACCGAGGCTGAGGTCGTCCGTGGTAAGAAGGTCGAGATCGGCCCCGGCTGCCGGATCGGAAGGGTCGAATACTCCGAGTCCCTGAAGGTGGCCTCCGACGCGGTCGTGAAAGAGCGGGTGAAGGTCTGATGATCGGCGCCCTGATCGGGCTCGTCGTCGCTGCCGTGGTCCTGGTCGCCGTCCTCGCCGGGGTGATCGGCGGGATCCTCGCGATACCGGTCCTCGTGATATCGATCCTCGGGGCGATCCTGTTCTCGCCGGTCTTCATCTGGCTTGCGATCGCGGGATTGGTCCTCTTCGGACTGAGGCGCCTCAGTCGGGCACGCTAGAAAAGGGATGGTGAAGGTCAGGGAGGATTGGAAGGGTCCGTTTTTTACGATCTGGACCCTCCAGCAGTTCTCCCTCGTCGGGAGCCAGCTCGTCCAGTTCGCCCTCGTCTGGTGGCTGACCAAGACGACCGGATCGGCGACCGTCCTCGCCACGGCGACGATGATCGCCATCCTCCCCCAGGTCCTGATCGGCCCGTTCTCGGGGGCACTGGTCGACCGGTTCAGCCGGCGGGCGGTGATGATCGTCGCCGACGGGTCGATCGCCCTCGCCTCGGCGTGGCTGGCGTACATGTACTTCGCCGGGTCGGTCGAGGTCTGGCATATCTACATGATCGTGGCGATCAGGGCGATCGGGGGAGGGTTCCACTGGCCGGCGATGTCGGCATCGACCGCCCTGATGGTCCCGGAGCGGCACCTGACCCGGGTCGCCGGCCTGAACCAGACGATGCAGGGGGTGACGAACATCGTCTCCCCGCCGCTCGGGGCGATCTTCCTCGCGATCCTCCCGATGCACGGGATCCTCGGGATCGACGTCGCCACCGCCGCGCTCGCCATCGCCCCCCTCCTGTTCATCCGGATCCCCCGGCCGGAGAAGGCGGAGGGTAGGGCCTCCTACATCGCTGAGGTCCGCGAGGGGTTCCGCTACGTCTGGCGCTGGAAGGGACTCCTCTGGGTGATCGGGATCGCGATGCTGATCAACTTCGCCGTCAACCCGGCCTTCTCCCTCCTCCCCCTCCTCGTCCGTAAGCACTTCGCCGCCGGCGCCCTCGAGCTGAGCTGGCTCGAATCGGCGTTCGGGATCGGGATCGTCGCCGGCGGGATCGGGCTGAGTATCTGGGGAGGGTTTAAAAGGCGGATCTTCACCTCCCTTTTCGGGATCGTCGGGATGGGGGTCGGGGTCCTCCTCGTCGGCTTGCTCCCCGGAAGCGGCCTCTACTACGCCCTCGGGGCGCTCCTGTTGGTCGGGCTGATGAACCCGCTCGCCAACGGGCCGCTGATCGCCCTCCTCCAGTCGAACGTCGATCCGGCGATGCAGGGCCGCGTCCTCGCCCTCCTCGGGAGCCTCGTCACTGCGATGTCCCCATTGAGCCTCGCCCTCGCCGGGCCGATCGCCGACATGATCGGGATACAGTTCTGGTACATCGTCGGCGGGCTGACGATGCTCGTCACTGGGATCGGGGCGTTCTTCATCCCGGCTGTCATCGGGATCGAGGAGGGGCGCCCGGCACCGAAGCCGGCCGATTGATCAGCGGTTGACAGCGTGGATCGCCCGGCCGAGGGCGTTCTCCGCCGCCTCCTTCAGCCCCTCGGGGAGTGTCGGATGCGGATGGACCGGATCGGCGATCGCCTCGAGGGTGAGGCCGTTCTGCACGGCGACCGCCGCCTCGGAGATCAGGTCAGAGGCCTCCGCCCCGACGATCTGAGCGCCGAGGATCCTCTTTGTCTTCGCATCGGCGACGATCTGGAAGAACCCGTCCGGCTCGTTCATCCCGAGGGCCTTCCCGAGTCCGGCGTACGGGAACCGGCCGACGAGGATCTCGTAGCCCTCCTCCTTCGCCCGCTTCTCCGACAGCCCGACCGAGGCGAGCTCGGGGGAGGTGAATATCGCCTGGGGGATCTTGTCGTAGTCGAGGGGGTAGTCCTCTTTTGCAAAACGTGCCGCGAGCTTCACCCCCTCGGCCGATGCCTTGTGGGCGAGCATCGGGCCGGGAGTGAGGTCCCCGATCGCGTAGATCCCGGGGACGCTCGTCGCCAGGTTCTCGTCGACCATGACGAACCCGCGGCGGTCGAGCTCGATCCCGAGCTCGGCGAGCCCGGCCGAGTTCGGCCTCCGACCGACGGCAAGGAGGATCCGATCGGCGCGGAACCGCTCCCCCTCCTTCGTCTTCACCACCGCTACCTCACCGTCTTTCTCGTATCCCGCTGCCGCGGTCCCGGTCCGGATATCGATCCCCGCAGCCTTAAGCCCCGCCTTCACCCGGGCGATCGCCCGCCTGTCGATGTCGAGGCCGGGGAGGATCTCATCCATCAGCTCGAGGACGGTCACCGCGGTCCCGAGCCGGGAGTAGATCGTTGCGAGCTCAAGGCCGATCACTCCCCCGCCGATCACGACGAGCTGCTCAGGGATGGAATCGGGATTGAGCGCGTCGGTCGATGACCAGACGATCGGGGCGGAGAATGAAAACCCGGGGATCTCGACCGGGGCCGATCCGAGGGCGAGGACGATCCGCTCCCCGGTGATCTCATCCCCGCTCGAGAGGGAGACCTTCCCGGAACCGAGCGGCTCCGCTTCGGCCTTGATCAGGGTTACACCGTTTGCCGCAAGGAGCTTCTCCACACCGGTTACGAGCCGCGCGACGATCCCATCCTTCCAGGCGATCAGCCGGGGGAGGTCGATCTTCGGCTGAGGAAAGTCGATCCCGAAATCGCCCGCTTTGCCTGCCCGCTCGATCAGCCCGGTCGCCGCGTAGAGCGCCTTTGTCGGGATGCAGCCGCGGTTCAGGCATACCCCGCCGACCCTCTCCTTCTCGACGAGCGCGGTCTTCAACCCGAGCTGCCCCATCCGGATCGCGGCCACGTAGCCGCCCGGCCCTCCGCCGATGATGATCGCCTCGTAGTCCATTCCGATCCCTCCGGCCGAAACGGTATCCGGAGAGCAGGGATTCCTCAAACCCGGATTGGCAATCGGCCGATCGATCCGGATAATCGCTGCATGAGAAAGGGAAGTTCGCAAGAGCTCATCCTCGGCTGTCACCTATCGATCGGGAAGGGGTTTTCCGCCGCGATCGACGCGGCCGAACGGCTCGGGAACAATGCGCTTCAGGTCTTCTCTCACAACGCATCGGCCTGGAAGATGAAGCCGATCGACCCCCAAGCGGCGGAGGCGTTTCAGAAGCGGCTTGCCTCCTCGTCCCTGTGCTACGTCGTCATCCACACGATGTACCTTTTGAACCTCGCGACCCCGGACGATTCCCTGTTCGAGCGCTCGGTCGCCGCGCTGATCGAGGAGGTCTCCCGCGCCGCGACCCTCGGGGTCGATCGGGTCGTCACCCACCTCGGCGCGCACGTCGGAGGCGGGGTCGAGGCGGGGATCGGCCGGGTGATCGAGGGGCTCGAGCGGGTGATCTCCTCCCCCTCGTTCGCCTCCGCCCCTGATCTCCGCCTCCTCCTCGAGAACACGGCCGGGGCGGGGACGACGATCGGGACGGATTTTTCCGAGATCGGGGCGATAATATCCGGGCTTTCCGATCCGAGCCGGATCGGGGTCTGCCTCGACACCTGCCACGCGTTCGCCGCCGGCTACGACCTGCGCGATCGTTCGGCGGTCGATCGGACGATCGGTGTGTTCGACGATGCGATCGGGCTCGAGCGGCTCGACCTCGTCCATCTGAACGACTCGGTCTTCCCGCTCGGCTCGCGGAAGGATCGGCACGCCCACATCGGGAGGGGGGAGATCGGGATTGAAGGGATGAGGGAGATCGTCAACCATCCGGCCCTTACGGGGCTTCCGTTCATCCTCGAGACCCCGAAGGAGATCGATGGCCGCGCCGATGCCGACCCGATAAACTTGGCGGTTGTACGGGAGCTGATCGAAGGGAGGGAGGTTCGATGAGGCTTTTCATCGATACGGCGAACATCGAGGAGATCCGGGAGTTCGCATGGCTGGTCGACGGGGTGACGACGAACCCGACCCTCGTCGCCCGCGAGAAGCGGCCGCGCGAGGAGGTGGTGAGGGAGATCTGCGCGCTCGTCGACGGGCCGATAAGTGCCGAGGTCGCATCGCTCGATACCGAAGGGATGATCAATGAGGCGCGGGTTCTCGCCCGGATGAACGAGAAGATCGTCGTCAAGATCCCGATGGGTGAGGCCGGGGTCCGCGCCATCGCCGCCCTCAGCGCGGAGGGGATAAACACGAACGCCACCCTCGTCTTCTCGGCGAACCAGGCGCTCCTCGCCGCCAAGGCCGGGGCGAGCTACGTCTCCCCGTTCGTCGGGAGGATCGACGACGTCGGCGGAGACGGGATCGATCTGGTCGCCGAGATAATCGAGATCTACGACAACTACGACTTCGAGACCGAGATCATCGTCGCTTCCGTCCGCCATCCCCGCCATGTCCTCGAGGCCGCTCTCCTCGGCGCGGACATAGCCACCGTCCCCTACGCCGTCTTGAAGAAGATGTTCGACCACCCGCTGACCGACGTTGGGATCGAGAGGTTCCTGAGGGACGCGAAGGGGGGATGATCATGGGATTCGACAGGCTCGAAGGGACGCGCGACGCCTACGGGGAGGAGCTCCGGAGGCTCGGGGGGATCGATCCGCGGATCGTCGTCCTCACCGGGGACCTCGCTGGCTCGACGAAGACATCCCTCTTCGCCAAGGAGTACCCCGACCGGTTCTTCGACATGGGGGTCGCCGAGGCGAACATGGTCGGGACGGCGGCCGGGCTGGCGATGAGCGGGTTTAGGCCGTTCGTTTCGACTTTCGCCGTCTTCGCCGCCGGGAGGGTCTGGGAGCAAGTCCGCCAGGTCGTCGCCTACCCGAACGTCCCGGTCAGGATCGTGGCGACGCACGCCGGGCTGACCGTCGGCGAGGACGGGGCGAGCCATCAGATGCTCGAGGACATCAGCAACATGCGGGTACTCCCGAACATGAAGGTGATCGTCCCGGCCGATTCGATCGAGGCCGCTGCTGCGACGAGGTTCGCCGCCGGCTACGACGACGGCCCGGTCTACGTCCGGCTCGCCCGCGCTCCGTTCCCGGTGATCCATCATGAGCCGTTCGAGTTCGAGCTCGGCCGGGCCGAGGTCCTCGCCTCCGGGAGCGACGCTCTGATCGTCGCCTGCGGGGTGATGGTCTCGGTCGGCCTCTCGGCGCGGGAGCGGCTCGCTGCTGAGGGGATATCGGTCGGGGTGATCAACTCCTCGTCGATCAAGCCGCTCGGCGAGGAGACGATCCTCGCCGAGGCGGAGAAGGTCGGGCTGGTCGTGACCGCGGAGGAACACCAGATCGCAGGCGGGCTCGGAAGCGCCGTCTGCGAGCTCCTCTCCGAGCGCTCGCCCCGCCGGGTCGTGCGGGTCGGAGTCGACGACCGCTTCGGCCAGTCGGGGAGGGCGGAGGAGCTCCTCTCCCACTACGGCCTCGACGTCGACGGGCTCGTGACCGCGGTCAAGGCTGGGCTTTCCGGTTGATCGCCCGGAGGAGGGGGCGTACACTCCGGCCGCATCTTCTCAGGGGTAAACGCATGTGAACACTCTTCTAATCGTCGGAACGATCATCGGAGCCGGCTACCTCCTCGGCGAGCTGGTGAACAAGGTCGGCCTCCCGCGGGTGAGCGGGTACATCCTCGCCGGGCTCGCCCTCAACCCGGGGATCACCGGGATCGTCTCACTCGACTTCGTGCAGGGGACCGACGCCATGACGGGCGTCGCCCTCGCCATCCTGACGTTCGCCGTCGGCGGGACGCTCGCCATCGCGCCGTTAAAGGAGCTCGGAAAGGGGATCATCCTGATCGCGCTCGGCGAGGCCGAGCTCGCCGCCCTGTTCGTCGTCCTCGGCTTGATGGTCGTCCTCCCGTTCTTCCTCAACGAGGGGGCCGGGTTCGTCACGATGGTCGTCCCTCTCGCCCTCCTCCTCGGGACCCTCGCCTCCCCGACCGATCCGTCGGCGACCCTCGCCGTCCTCCATCAGTACAAGGCGAAGGGGCAGGTCTCGTTCACCATCATGGCGACAGCCGCCCTGGACGACGCGATCGGGATCATCAACTTCTCGGTCGGTGTAGTGATCGCCTCGTTCCTCGTCGCCCACGGCCATGCCGTCAGCGGGGGCGGGATCTCCGCCCTGATCGAACCGATCATCGAGATCGGAGGCGCGCTCGGACTCGGGGTCATCTCTGGGGTCGGCTTCCATTACATCCCCCGCCTCCTCCGTGCCGAATCGGACGGCCTGTTGATCGTCCTGATCGTCGGGCTCCTCGCGATGTGCTACGGGGTGGCGAGCTTCTTCGGCCTCGACCAGCTCCTGGCGACGATGACGATGGGGATGGTCGTCGTCAACTTCAAGGCGAGCCGGGACCGGATATTCCGCCTCCTCGAGGAGTACGTCGAGCCGCTCGTCTTCGTCCTCTTCTTCACGATCAGCGGGATGCTCCTCGACGTAGGGGTCCTGTTCCGCTACTTCCCGCTCGTCCTCTTCTTCGTCCTCTTCCGCTCGGCCGGGAAGCTGACCGGCGCCTACCTCGGCGCGACCCTCGGGAAGGCGCCGCGGGCCGTCCGGCGCTACACCGGGTTCGGCCTGATCCCGCAGGGCGGGATCGTGATCGGGCTCGCCCTCGTCCTCCAGCGGGATCCGGCGTTTTCCGATCTGAGCAGCATCCTCCTCAGCGTGGTGATCGGGGCGACCGTCCTGCATGAGCTGATCGGCCCGCTCACCGCCAAACTCGCCATCGAGAAGGCGGGGGAGATCACCGCCCATGCCGGGGAGGGGTCGGACTCCGCCCCTCGGCTGTAGGCGGCCCGGACGGTCTTTCCAGCCCGAATATCCTCAGGATCTCCTCCACGAGCCGATCCCTGTTCCCCAGCTTGACCCGCAGGAGGGTGAGCTCGCGCCGGACGCGGTGGGCGACATCGACGTCGGCATGGGCGTGGGTCGAGACGATCAGGGGTTTGCCGCTCGCGAGCGCCGCCTCGACAGCCGGGACGAACGCCGGCGAGCGAAGCTCCATCGGCGCGATCTCATCGATCACGATGAGCTCCTCCTCTTCGATCGCCCGATGGATCGCCGCGATCCCGATCTCCTCGAGGGACTTGACGTCGACCGTGTAGCGGCCGACCTTCGGTCCGGAGGTCAGGTGAAGGTGGGCGAGGATCCCGTCCCTCCCGGTGGCGATATCGGTCAGGGAGAAGCCGACCCGATGGCCGCAGACCCGGATCTCCTCGGTCAGCATCCCGCCGGCGCTCAACGGGAGGAGCTCCAGGGCCCGCTTTATCAGCGTCGTCTTCCCCACCCCGGGCCGGCCGGTGATCGCGATCCTTCCCTTGATCGTCATACCCTCCGATTCTATCCTCAATCCGGGAGGGAGGAGGATGGAGGAGGGGAAGAACCGACGGATCGCTCATCTCGACATGGACGCCTTCTACGCCGCCGTCGAGCAGCGCGACTTCCCCGCCTACCGGAACAGACCGGTGATCGTCGGCGGGCTCGGGCCGCGCGGGGTCGTTTCGACCGCCTCGTACGAGGCGCGGCGATACGGGGTAAGAAGCGCCATGCCGATGGCCCTTGCGCGGAAGCGATGCCCCGACGGGATCTACCTTCGCCCCCGGTTCGAGCGGTACAAGGAGGTATCGTCGGCCGTCCGTGCGATCATCTCCCTCTATTCGCCGGTGGTCGAGACGGTCTCCCTCGACGAGGCGTTCTTCGACCTCTCCGGCCACGGCTCGACGTTCTCCTCGGCACGGGCGGTCGCCGAGGAGATCAAGCGGCGCGTCCGGACCGAGACCGGCCTTACCTGTTCGGTCGGGATTGCCTCGAACCGGTTCCTCGCCAAGGTCGCCTCCGAGCTCGACAAGCCGGACGGGCTGAAGGTGATAGAACCGGAGCGGGTCCAGGAGACCCTCGACCCCCTCCCGGTCGGCGCTATCTGGGGGGTGGGGAGGGTGACCGAACGGAGGCTGAAGGGGCTCGGCCTGATCACCGTCCGCGACCTCCGGCTCGCTCCGCTCCCCCTTCTGATCCGGGAGTTCGGGAGGATGGGGAGGAGGCTGCACGAGCTCTCCTGCGGGATCGACGAGACCCCGCTCGGCCGGGAGGCCGGGTCGCGTTCGATCTCCAACGAGGTGACCTACCCGTTCGATCTCGTCGATCCCGAGGCGATCGAAGCGGAGGTCCGCCGGCTCGCCCGCTCGGTCGCCCGCCGCCTGCGCGATTCCTCCCTCCTCTGCCGTACGGTGAGGATCAAGGTCCGCTATCCCGACTTCCGGACGGTGACGCGGCAGGTCAGGCTCGGTGTCGGAATCGACTCGGAGGGCCTGATCGAGACGGTCGCCGTCTACCTCCTCCGCGAACGGGTCGCCCTCGACGAGCAGGGGGTCAGGCTGATCGGGGTCGGGGCCGCCCACCTCTCCGAGACGACGGCCCGTCAGCTCCCGCTCTTTCAGTGATGGGACATCCCGCACCCGAAGAGGGGAAGGATTCGATTGCCCGGCGGTCCTCCCGCCTCTAGGTTCTCGGAGAGGTGATCGTCATGCGACGGTGGGTAGTGATCATCGGCCTATTGATTCTCGGTCTCGGGTCCTCCGCGTCCTCGGTCCCGTTGTGCAACTATCGTTCCCCCCTGACCGACCTGTCCGATCTTTCGATCGCGTTCTCATATCAGTACCACAACGATCCGTACGGCCTTAAGGACGAGGACGTCAATCAGGGCCGGTTCAACGTCTCCTACGTCCGCCTGTACGACACCCCCGAGTTCGGGTTCGACGTCTCCCTCCAGAACGACATGTCGATCTCCGTCCTCGACGTCTCGACCTATACGATGACCGCCGATGGGAACTACAAGCGCTACTTCGCTTCCGAAGGGGATTACTTCGCGTTCGCCGGTGGGAGCGCGCGGAGCTCCTCCTCGTATCAGGCCCTCGGCCTCTCGGTCAACCTGGGGATCGGATGCGGCCGGTTCACCGACGTCACCCCGCTCGCCAAGGCGACGCGGATCGACAACTACCTCGTGAACAGGGGGACGCTGACCGCCCATCTCCACCCGGTCGACCTCCAGGCCCTGGCGAGCGAGATCGGGAGCATCGCCTCCTACGATTCCCTCGCCGACCTCCTCGTCTCCGTTCAGGAGATCATCGAGGGATCGGGATACCTGAATATAGGCGGTCTCGACGCCGTCGACATCTCGGAGATCACGCGCCTGATCGAGGAGGAGGGGTCCTCCCGCTATTGCGGATGGGACCTGAAGGTCGGGATTGGCTATCAGCTCCTCGATCCCTCCGGAGGGGGAAGCGGCGTCCTGATAACCGGGGCGCTGAACTACGCGTTCACCACTGCTCCGAATGCCCAGTTCCTCGTGCAGGGGAGCTTCTCCGGCCCTCCGACGATCCTTGAGCAGAACCGGATCGACCTCACGGCTTCCTACGACTATCTGATCACCGATTTCCTGAACGCCGGGGCGACCTATCGGTTCTCGCGCGAGACCTGGGCCTCCGTCCCGACCGACGTCCATCGGATCTGTCTCGATCTGACGCTCAGGCCGCTCAGCTCGGCGAACGTCGGGCTGAGCGTGATCCTCGAGCACAAGCCGTACTACACTGAGTGGAGCGTCGACGTCGCCCTGTCGATCAGCATGGACCTTCTCTAACCCCTTTCAAGCGAGGAGATCACCGCGCCGATCGTCCGATCGGCCACGAGACGCGGAGCCTCCGAGAGCGGGAAGAGCCCCGCCTCCTCTATCTCGTCCGGATCGGGGTTCGGCGGGCCGGCGAGATTCACCCGGTAGAAGAACATGATCCAGTGGAGGCCGGAGTGATCTCCGAGCTTCGAGCGGACGGAGACGAGCCCCTCCACTTCGACCTCGGTCCCGAGCTCCTCGCGGACCTCGCGGTGGAGGGCGTCCTCCGGGGTCTCCCCGAACCTGAGGAACCCGCCCGGGAGCGACCAGAGCCCGGCGGTCAGGCCGCGGCTCCCCTTGACGAGAAGGACCGAATCCCCTTCGATGTGGATCCCCTCGACGACGACCCGCGGCATCGAGGCATGGACCGCGGCGCGGACGGCCGGGGTGACGTCCGTACGCTCAGGCATCTCGTCCTTCCCCGGCCAGGCGGACGGGTGGGCAGGGAGGTGGGGGACGCAGAACCAGGTGTCCTTTCCCAGCGGGGCGATCGGCTCGACCGGGAACGGGACCTCATCCGGCTCCGGGAGATCGAGGCATCCATCGCGCTCGACGAGGAAGATACGGCCGTCGGTTTCGATGTAGTGGCGCATCGGACCCCTCCTCCTCCTATTCTACCCGGGAGGGGGAGACCCCGCTTGCGGCCTGGGATGGGGACGGTGATAATTCGCCGACTGGCCGGGAGTGATAGAGGGCCGGGAGGAGGGATGCGTGTACAAGATACTGAAGAAACGGACCCTCGGTCCGAAGATCCGTGAGTACGTGATCGAGGCGCCCGAGGTCGCCCGCGCCGGGAAGGCCGGGCAGTTCATCGTCCTTCGGCTGCATGAGAAGGGAGAGAGGATCCCCTTAACCATAGTCGATTGCGACCCTACGACGGGAGGGGTGACGATCGTCGTGCAGGAGGTCGGCAAGAGCACGCTCGAGATGGGCGATCGCTACGGAGAGGGGGACTTCATCCTCGATTTCGTCGGCCCGCTCGGCCTTCCGACCGAGATAGAACGCTATGGGACGGTGATCGGGGTCGGCGGCGGCCTCGGGATCGCCCCCCTACTACCTATCGTCCGCGCACTGAAGGGGGCCGGGAACGAGGTGATCGGGATCATCGGCGCCCGCTCGAAGGACCTCCTCTTCTACGAAGATCTGATGGCCGAGACCTGCGACGAGCTCCACGTGGTGACCGACGACGGGTCGTACGGCCGGAAGGGGTTCGTCAGCGATCCGCTCCGCGAGATCCTCTCCTCCGGCCGGAAGGCCGACCGGGTATGGGCGATCGGCCCGGCGGTGATGATGAAGGCCTGCGTCGGGGTGACGCGGGAATTCGGCGTCCCCACGATCGTCAGCCTGAACTCGGTGATGATCGATGGGACGGGGATGTGCGGCGGCTGCCGCGTCGAGGTCGGGGGTGAGGCGAAGTTCGCCTGCGTCGACGGTCCGGAGTTCGACGGGTTCAAGGTCGACTTCGACCTCCTGATCGCCAGGCAGCGGTTCTACGCCGAGGAGGAGGCCTGCGCCCTCGAGCGCTACCTCGCCGCGCGGAAAGGGGGTTCGAAGTGATCCGCGAAAAGCAGGTCCCGATTGCCGAGCAGCCGCCCGAGGAGCGGATCCGGAACTTCAACGAGGTACCGTTCGGCTACACCGAGGACGAGGCGGTCCTCGAGGCCGAGCGCTGCCTCCAGTGCCCGACCGCCCCCTGCGTAGAGGGATGCCCGGTCGGGATAGACATACCCCGGTTCATCGATCACGTGAAGAACAGGAGGTTCGCCGAGGCGATCGCGACGATCAAGGAGGCGAACGCCCTCCCCGCGGTCTGCGGCCGCGTCTGCCCCCAGGAGAGCCAGTGCCAGGGGGTCTGCACCCTCGGGAAGCGGTTCGAGCCGGTGGCGATCGGTCGACTCGAGCGGTTCTGCGCCGATTGGGCAGCGAAGAACGGGCTCGACGCGGATGAGTCGATCCCGGCCGCTACGGGGAAGAAGGTGGCGGTGATCGGCTCCGGCCCGGCCGGCCTGACCGCAGCCGGCGAGCTCCGGAAGATGGGGCATGCCGTGACCGTTTTCGAGCTGTTGCACGCCCCGGGCGGGGTGCTGATGTACGGGATACCCGAGTTCCGTCTCCCCAAGGAGATCGTCAAGCGGGAGATCGCCTCCCTCGAGCGGATGGGGGTCGAGATCCTCGTCAACCGGGTCGTCGGCCGCATCGTCACCATCGATCAGCTCCTCGAGGAGGGGTACGACGCCGTCTTCATCGGGACCGGGGCCGGCCTCCCCCGGTTCCTCGGGGTCCCGGGGGAGAACCTGAACGGCGTCTACTCGGCGAACGAGTTCCTCACCCGGGCGAACCTGATGCGCGCCTACCTCTTCCCCGAATACGACACCCCGATCAAGGTCGGGAGGAGGGTCGTCACCGTCGGAGGGGGGAACGTCGCCATGGACGCCTCGCGGACCGCCCTCCGCCTCGGGGCGGAGGAGTCGATCATCGTCTACCGCCGCGGGGAGGAGGAACTCCCGGCCCGGGCCGAGGAGGTCCACCACGCCAAACAGGAAGGGATCCGCTTCCACCTCCTGGCGAACCCGGTCGAATTCATCGGCGAGTCCGGGATGCTGAAGGCGGTCCGCTGCATCAAAATGGAGCTCGGCGAACCGGGGGAGGACGGCCGGAGGAGGCCGGTCCCGATCCCCGGCTCGGAGTTCGAGATCGAGGCGGAGACGGCCGTCATCGCGATCGGGAACCGCCCGCATCCGTTGATCCCCCAGACGACCGGCGACCTCGAGGTCAACCGGTGGGGGAACATCGTCGCCGACCCCGCGACCGGGAGGACGAGCAAGCCGGGGGTCTTCGCCGGCGGGGATATCGTCACCGGCGCCGCTACGGTGATCGAAGCGATGGGAGCGGGGAAGCGGGCCGCTGCAGCGATCGACTCCTACCTCCGCGGGGGTTGAGCTCGGGGAGGGAGGGTGCCCCGTGTCCCCCATCAAATGCCCGTCTGTCCCGAACCACTTATGGGTCGCATGTCATCATCTGCGGGCAGACAGCTAGCACCACCCGGTGCCGCGGACGATGGAGGGGGGAACCCCTCCATCGCTCTTTTTAGCTAGATTCGCGCGAACGTTCCGGCCTGGGAGTCGGCGAACAGCCCGGGGGTCCCGCCGGTATGGACGAATACGACCGTATCTTCGCGGTGGAAACGCCCGTTCCTTATCAGGTCGATCAGCCCGGCCATCCCCTTCCCGGTGTAGACCGGATCGAGGACGATCCCTTCGGTCCGGGCGACGAGGAGGAGGGCCTCCCTCATCCCCTCGGTCGGGAGGCCGTATCCGGCTCCGATGTGGTCGTCGAGGACCCGGACCGCATCCTTCGGGATCGTGATCCCGATGTCGAGGTTCGCGCAGGCCCCGTCGAGCTGGCGGGAGATCCGCTCGGTCAGGGTCTCTCTGTCGGTGGCGACGCTGATCCCGATCACATCGATCTCCCCGCCTCCGTAGAGGTACGAGCCGAGGAGGAGGCCGGTCTGGGTGCTCGATGTACCGGAGGCGGTGACGATCGCATCCGGGGCGAGGCCCCTGTCGCGGAGCTGGGAGACGATCTCGAGGACGCACCCGGCGTAACCGAGCGCGCCGTGGATCGCCCTGCACCCGTTCGGGATGAAGTAGGGGACCTTCCCTTCCTTTCTCAGCCTGTCTGCGATCTGGGAAGCCTTCTCATCGGCGAGCCGATCGATCTCCCCCTTCGGCGGATAACCGTCCCCTCCGACGAAGTGGATCTCCTTCACCCCGAGGATCCGATCGATCAGGAGATTCCCGGTCACCGTTTCCGGTTCCTCCCCCCTGAGGACGAGGATCGTCTCCAACCCGAGCCGGTTGCAGGCGGCGGCGGTCAGCCGGACGTGGTTGCTCTGCACCCCGCCAACGGTGATGACGGTCGTCGCGCTGCTCTTCCTTGCCTCGGCGAGGGCGTACTCGAGCTTCCTCAGCTTGTTCCCGCCGAGGCCGAGCCCGGTCATGTCGTCCCGCTTCATGAAGATCCGCGGCCCGCCGAGGCGCTCGCTCAGGTTGCGAAGCTCGACGAGCGGGGTAGGGAAGATCCCGAGCGATACCCTCTCTACATTGCCGATCTGCATCCCTTCTCCTTTCCCTTTTAGTCTATCTCCCCCAGGAGCCGCTTTACAACCGGCTGGCAGGAAGGGGCGCTTGCCGGTAGGATCAAAAATCGAGGGAGGGGCGGTGGACTGGAAGTCTTACTATCGCGCTGAGATCGCCCGGCCGGAGGGCCGCGATGCGATCGTCGATTTCCTCGAAAGCGGGAGGGATCCGAAGGTCGAGGGAGCGATCGGCCGCGGGGCGATCGTATCATTCCCCCACACCGCCCTCTCCTACGCCGGACCGCTCCAGGCCCGGCTCGTCTCCTCCATCTACCGGATGGGGATCGGCCGGATCGTCGCCCTTGGCGTGTTGCACGGGAGCGGGAACAGGGCGTTCCGGATGGCGCGGGACCCCTCGCTCCCACTGGAGGAGAGGAAGGCGGGGTTCGCAAGGGTCGCCGGAGGGTTCTCGCCCTCCGCCGATACCTTCGCTACCTCGTTCGGGGCATATCCGGTCTGGAGGCCGGCCGGTGCCGGCCCGGTCCGGACCGATCGGAGCGGCCTCCTCTCCCCCGAGTTCTCCCTCGACACGTTCGTCTCGATCCTGAAGCTCGGAGCCGGTCTCTTCGGGAAGGATGAGATCCCGATCTTCCCGATCTACGTCGGGATGACCCGCGATCCGATTGCGGGTGGGTTCGCGCTCGCCTTCGATCTCGCTGAATGGCTGTGGGGGATCGTCCGGTCGGGGACGGCCCTCGTGACGACCGGGGACCTCGTCCACTACGGGACCGCCTACGCGGCCCCCGGGGAGGTGGTGGAGGACGATCCGAACTTGACCGGGAGGTTCAGATCTAAGGTGGAACGGATGCTCGATTCCGGCCTGATCGAAGGGGATCTGGACGGGGCCTATCGGATGGGGACCGAGGTTCTGAAGAGCGACCAGCGGGAGATCCTCCCGGTGATCGCCGCCTACCTCGGGGGAGAGGGAGGCTACGAGATCATCGAGTTTGACCTCTCCGATTACGCGGGGATCCTCGATGTCGAGCCTCCCTGCCGGGTGGCGAGTGCGCTTGTGATCTACGGTTGAAGGGAGGTAAGTTCGATGCAAAGGGGAAAGACGATCGGGGTCCTCGGCGGGATGGGCCCGGCGGCGACGGTCGAGTTCTTCCGGAGGCTCGTTTCGGCGACCCCGGCCAGGTCCGATCAGGAGCACCTCCACGTGATAATCGATAGCGATCCGAGCGTCCCCGACCGGACGGCCGCCATCCTCGGCCGCGGGGGGGATCCGACCCCGGTCCTCGTTTCGATGGCGCGGCGGCTGAAAGGGGCCGGGGCGGAGCTCCTCGCCATCCCCTGCAACACCGCCCATCACTACCTTTCAGCGATAAGGGAGGCCGTTGCTGTACCGGTCCTCGACATGCCGGCCGAGGCGGCGGGCCGGGTGAAGGTCGATCGGGTCGGGCTGATCGCGACCGATGGGACGATCGTCTCCGGTATCTACCAGCGCGCCTTTTCCGCGCGGGGGATCGGGTTTATTATCCCAGAGGAGGCCGATCAGTCCCGCGTGATGCGGGTGGTCGGTGCGATAAAGTCGGGGGGGGATCCCGCCGGATTCGCTCCGGAGGTCGCCGCGGTCGTATCGAGGCTCGGCGATGCCGGTGCCACCGCGGTCGTCGCCGCCTGCACCGAGATCTCCCTTCTCGATGGGGAGAAGATGCCGCTTCCCTGGATCGACGCCCTCGACGCCCTCGTCGAGGCGACGATCCGCGAGGGGCTGAAGGAGGATGGATGAGCGATCTGAAGGAGCGTGCCTGCGCGGTGATCGACCGGCTCGAGCCGAAGCTGCGCGAGGTGAGCAGGGAGATCTACGAAAACCCGGAGCTGAAGTTCGAGGAGTTCCGCGCTTCCAAGCTACTCGCCGAGGAGCTCGACGGAGCCGGGTTCGAGGTAAAACTCGGGGTCGCCGGCCTCGATACGGCGATATCGGCCGAGCATCCGGCTAAGGCAGACGGGCCGACGGTCGCGATCATCGGGGAGTACGACGCCCTCCCCGGGCTCGGGCATGCATGCGGCCACAACCTGATCGCCGCCGCCGGCCTCGGCGCCGCCCTCGCCGTCGGCGCGGTGAAGGGGGAACTACCCGGCAGGCTCCTCTTCCTCGGGACGCCGGGTGAGGAGGGGGGCGGGGGGAAGGTGATCATGGTCGAGGCCGGCCTGTTCGATGGGGTCGACGCGGCGATGATGTTCCATCCGGCCGACCACACGGTCGTCGACTGGGGGAGCCTGGCGATCAGCGAGGTCGAGATCGAGTTTTTCGGGAAGGCGGCGCACGCCTCCGGCTCGCCGGAGAAGGGGGTAAACGCCCTCGATGCCGTGATCCAGACGTTCAACGGGATGAACGCCCTCCGCCAGCACATAAAGGACGGCGCGCGGATCCACGGGATCATCACCGACGGCGGGGCGAAGCCGAACATCGTCCCCGAGCACGCCGCGGCCAACTTCTACGTCCGCGCCAAAGAGAACGCCTACCGCGACGAGCTGTTGGAGAAGCTCCGCAGATGCGCCGAAGGAGCGGCCCTCGCCAGCGGGGCGAGGCTCGAGTTCAAGCTCGTCGGTCACTCCTACAAGGCGATGAAGCCGAACCGCGTCCTCGGGGGTGCGTTCGTCGAGAACCTGAGATCGGTCGGCTGGGAGCTGAACCCGCCGGAGCCGGACGGGGGGATGGGTTCGACCGACATGGGGGACGTCTCCCAGGTCGTCCCATCGATCCACGCCTACCTCCAGATCTGCGACGAAGGGATCGCCGGGCATTCGCGGGAGTTCGCGCAGGCCTCGATATCGGAGCGGGGGCAGGGGGCGATGCTCGCCGCGGCGAAGGCCCTCGCCATGACTGCGATCGACGTTCTGAGCGACCCCGAGATGAGAGAGCGGATGTGGGAGGAGTTTCGGGCTAGCTGATCGGTCAGGGGACCGGGTCGTACCCGCCCGGATGGAACGGGTGGCACTTCACGACCCGCTTTATCGCCAGCCACCCCCCGGCGAGCGGCCCGTGCCTGACGATCGCCTCGATCGCGTAATCGGAACAGGTCGGGTAGAACCGGCAGCGATGCAGGAGGAACGGGGATATAACCCGCTTGTAAACGATTATCGGCGCAACCACTACCTTCCTTAGCACGTAGGGATTCTACCGACCCTCACCCCTCTTGACAACGGGATAGGACGTCGTTATACTACGATTAGCAGTCAACAGGTGAGACTGCTAATAACATGAAAAAGGAGGTGGGATCGATGCTTAGGAGACTTCCTGATGTGCAGAGGGGACCGTTCCTTCTCGAGAGCGGGCTTTCGCGGATGCTCGATGAGTTCTTCCGCGACTTCGATCGGTTGGGGTTCGACATCGCTCCGAGCTTCGGCCGGACCGACGTCTACGAGAAGGACCAGAACCTCGTGTTCGAGACCGAGCTCCCGGGCGTGAACAAGGACGAGATCTCGGTCAAGATCGACGACGATCAGCTCGTCATCTCCGGAGAGGTGAAGCGGCGCGAGGAGATCGACCGGGAGAACTACTTCCGGATCGGCCGCCGCTACGGCAGGTTCCAGCGTTCCTTCCCGCTTCCGGCCGACCTGGTTGAACGCGACAGGATCAAGGCCCGGTTCGAGAACGGGATCCTGATCGTCACGGTCCCGCTTTTGGAATCGATCAAGAAGAAGGAGAAGCCGATCGAGGTCAAGGTCGAGTAAACCTGAAGCCCGCTTCGATCGTTAAGCCCCGACGCAACCCGTCGGGGCTTTTCGTTCAATCGCGGTATCGGTCGGTCAGCGGGACGATCCGGCCGATCCCGAACGCCTTCGGCGTCACCTTGATCCCGGGAGGGAGCTGGCGGCGCTTGTACTCGCTCCTGCGATATCGGGCGATCACGTCATCGACCAGCCGTTCCTCGAACCCGTTTGCGACGAGTTCTTCGCGTGATCCGTTCCGTTCGATCAGCGAACGGAGGAGGGGATCGAGGACGGAGTAGGGGGGGAGGTCGTCCTCGTCCCGCTGCCCCTCTCGGAGCTCGGCCGATGGTGGCTTTGTCAGCACGCGCTCCGGGATCCGCTCGCCGAGGCTCTCCGCCAACCGGTAGACATCCTCCTTGTAGAGGTCGGCGATCGGGGCGAGGGCGCCGACCGTGTCCCCGTACAGGGTGTTGTACCCGATCGCGATCTCCGACTTGTTCCCGGCGGAGAGGACGAGGGCGTTCTTGGAATTGGCGAGCCCCATCAGGAGCGTCGCTCGAATCCGCGGCTGGAGGTTCTCGTCGACGAGCCCCTCCGCCCCCCCGGGGAGGGCGGCGCGGAACTCCCGGTGCATCCGTTCGATCGGGATCTCCAGGTACCCGATCCCGAGTCGGCGGGCGACCTCGCGGGCGTCGTCACGGCTCTCGGGGGATGAGAACTCGCTTTCCATAAACACGCCGGTCACGTTCCCCGCTCCGATCGCCTCGGCGGCGAGGGCGGCCACGAGGGCGGAATCGATCCCCCCCGACAGCCCGACGATCGCTGAGGCGAACCGGTTCTTGCGGAAGTAGTCGCGGATCCCGAGGACGATCGCCCTCCTCACCTGCGCGGTCTCGTCCTCATCTGCGCCCTCCATCGGGCGGAGGGACTGGAGATCGGCGACGTACAGACCCTCCTCGAACCGGGGGGCCTGAAAGAGGAGCTTCCCTTCCGGATCGACGATGAAGCTCCCCCCGTCGAATACGACCTCGTCCTGCCCGCCGACGAGGTTGACGTATACGACCCCGACCCCGTTCTCCCGCGCCCGCTCGGCCGCCATCCTAAGCCGGATTACAGGCTTTCCCCGGTAGAACGGGGAGGCGGATACGTTGACGATCCACTCGGCTCCGAGGCTCGCCTGGACCTCGCTCGGCCCGCCGTCGACCAAGAGGTCCTCGCAGATGTTTATCCCGATCTTCGTCCGGCCGACCTCCTCCACCCCCGTCCCCGGACCGGGGGTGAAGTAGCGCTTCTCGTTGTAGACGTCGTAGGCCGGAAGGTGCATCTTCGCCGCCTCGCCGACGATCGTCCGATCCTCGATCAGGTAGGCTACGTTGAACAGATCGATCCCGCCCCCGTCGCTCAACGAGGATAGGTCGAACCGGTTCGCGCTCCCCCGTTTCGGCGCCGAGCTGACCGAGCCGACGACGACCGCTATCCCGCCCGTGGCGAGCCGGATCCTCTCGATCGCTTCCTCGCAGGATCGGACGAACCCGGGGCGCCAGAGGATGTCGAGCGGGATGTAGCCGGGGATCGCGAGCTCGGGGAAGACGAGGAGGTCGCACCCTTCCGTCTTCCCCTCCTCGATCATCCTGATGATCGAGGAGGCATTCGCGTCGATCTCCCCGACGCAGGGGTTGATCTGCCCGATCCCAACGCGCATGGATCGATTATAGGATCGGGATCGGAGCGCATCCAGCGATCATCCCCCCTCCTCCAGCCGCTCCCGGGCGAGGGTGAGGACCTCCTCGGTCTCCCCTCCGGTCAGGCGGGAGATCTCCCCCGGCTTCAGATCCCCGAGCCCGACCGGTCCGATCGCTACCCGGACGAGCCGGGTCACCCGGAGGCCGAAGTGGGAGAAGAGCCTTTTCACCTCGTGCTTCTTCCCCTCGGTCAGGGTCACCTCGACGTACCCGCCCTTCCGATCGAACCGGGCGGAGGTCGCCCGGAGCCTCTCCCCGGCATCGACGATCCCCCGGCGCATCCCGGCGAGGATCGCCCCGAGCCTCTCCCCGTCCGGGAGGCGGCCGACGGAGACCCGGTAGACCTTCTCCACCTGATAGCGGGGGTGGGTGAACGCGTGGACGAGATCGCCCGAGTTGGTCAGGAGGAGGAGTCCTTCCGCGTCCTGGTCGAGCCGGCCGACCCAGGTGTAGCCGATGAACCCCTCGGTCCTCAGGATCCTCCCGACCGTGTTCCCGTAGAACGGGTCGTCGTGGCTGCACAGGACCCCGACCGGCTTGTAGTACCGGTAGACCCGCGCCTCCGGCTCGGAGAGGGAGAGGGGGTGCCCCCGGAGGGTGAGGAGGGAGACCGCCTCCGTCTCCACGTCGAGGAACGGGTCGGTCGTCAGCTCCCCGTTCAGCTCGACCTCCCCGGCTGTGATCAGCTCCTGCGCCTTCCTCCGCGAGATCCCGGCCTGGCGCTGGATCAGGCGGAGGAGCTTCGTCCGTCTCCCGCCTTCGGTCTCCATCCCCTTAGGGATAACGGTTCTATGGCCCCGGCGCAACCGGGCGCGCTACCTCCGGGCCCGGATATCCGGCATAATGGGGGATCCATCCCCGCGAAAGGACATCATGGATTTCGAGATAGTTCAGATAGAACTCGGCGATCCGGCCCTCCGGGAGTTCGTCGAGGTCCCTTGGGCCCTGTTCCGGGGCGATCCGAATTGGACCCCGCCGCTCCGCGCCGAGCTCCTCGGGAGCCGGCTGTTCGGGATCACCGGGCTCCTCTCGAAGGAGCATCCGTACCACGAGACCGCCGATGTCACCCATTTCCTCGCCCGTTCCGGCAGGCGCCTCCTCGGCCGGGTCTCAGCCGCCATCAACCGCCGGTTCGCCGAGCACTGGGGCGAGAAGATCGGGTTCTTCGGGTTCTTCGACGTCTGCCCCGACTACGAAGTCGCCGCCTCCCTCCTCGATCGGGCGGCCGATTGGCTGAGTGAGCGGGGGGCGGAGAGGGTCCGCGGCCCGGGCGGGTATTCGACCGCCACGCACGAGGCGCATCAGGGGATCCTTATCGATGGGTTCGAGTTCCCGCCGACCGTCGAGCTGACCCACAACCCCCCCTACTACGGCGAATTCCTCGAGCGCTACGGGTTCTCCAAGGTGAAGGACTACCACGCCTACAGGATTGAGATCTCCGATCGGCCGGGGGAGCGCCTACGCCGGATCGCCTCGGCTGTCCGGGGCCGCCGGCCGATCGAGACGAGATCGATCGACCTGAAGCGGCTCCGCTCCGAGGTCGACCTGATCGTCTCGATCTACAACGAGGCGTGGTCGCGGAACTGGGGGTTCCTCCCCCTGACCGACGCCGAGGCCGAGGCGATGGCATCGAGCCTGAGGTTCGTCGCCGATCCAGGGCTGATCCGGTTCGCCTACATCGCCGGCGAGCCGGCCGCCGTCCTCGGCGCCCTCCCCGACCCGAACGTCCCGCTTCGGCCGCGCTGGAACCGGTTCCGGGACAGCGACCCGATCCGGATCCTCCGCCTCCTTAGGACGCGGAGGAGGATCCCCCGGACCAGGTTGATGTTCTTCGGGATCAGGCCGAAGTTCCGGAAGCTGGGGATTGACGCCGTCCTCTACCTCGAGGTATTGGAGCACGCGATCAAGCGGGGTTACAAGATCTGCGAGCCCTCCCTCCTCCTCGAGGACAACGACCTGATCCTCCGCGGATCGGCGTCGATGGGCGGGGTCCGCTACAAGGCGTGGCGGATTTACGAGATGCCGCTTTCAGGCGGGAAATGAAAAAGGGCCCGGCGTCTCCGCCGGGCCCGGGGCGCAAGCCGAGGAGGCAGACGCCCGTAAGATCCCGCTAATCCCCGGTCCCGAAGCGGATCGTTATCCGGAGATGCCACTTGCAGTCGGGTCCGAAGTACCAGTACCAGCCGCTCGGCGGGGTCCCGAAGCGCCACTCACCGTCGGACCAGTACCAGGTCACGCCCGGATAGCCGAAGAACGGTGGGCAGAACGGCGGATACGGGTGGTAGTAGGAAGGCGGGGCATACCCGTAACCGTACCCCCCGACGATGGTGAACGATGTCCAGGCGGTCGCCCAGTCCGGCTCGGGGACGATCCCCATGATATGCGCCCGGATCTTCGAGCGGGCGGAACCCGGGTCCGAACCGACCATCGGGAACGGCTCGCCGAAGTAAGGGGGCGAGAGGCCGAGGGAGACCGGGCTGGCGAAGATCTGGAAGTGCTCGATCCCGGTCGGTGGGGCGACGGTGAACTTGTACAGCCCGTCCGGGAGGGTGTGGACCCCGGGGCCGACGAAGTTGTTCTGCGAGTAGGCGTTCGGGAAGATCAGCCGGACGATCCCGTCAGGCTGGATGTCGTAGATGTAGACGTAGGCCTGCTGGGTGACGCTGAACATGATCGTCACGTTCTCGCCGATCATATAGCTCGTCTTGTCGGTCCATATGCTGACCGAGAGGGGGGACGGCGTTGGGGTCGGGACGATCCCGAGCGGGGCCGGCGCGCCGTCGGCGAGGCCGATCGTACCGATGAATAAGATCCCGAAGATGATGAGGATCGCTGTCCTTGCGTGTCTGCGTTTCATCTTGATCACCTCGCGCCATCTACACCCCTCGGCGGGCGATGTTTCAGGCCGCTTCAGCCGATCCGCCTGACGACGACGTGGAGGTGCTCGGTGGAGTCGCGGTAGGCGGGGAGGGTGGAGGTGTCGGCGACGAGGCGGAGGACGTTCTCGTACCCCTTGGGATCGGTCGCAGCGAGCCTCTCCACTTCGTCTAACATACCGGCGGCGAACCCCTCGACCCCGGCCCGGGACTCGATCGCAAACCCGGCGGCCCGGAGCTCACCGATCGCGTGCGGCGGGGTGAGGAACGCCGCCTCGGTGAACGCCTCCTGGTCGCCTGCCTGAACGCAGCTGGTCAGGAGGTCGCGGGCGTGATCATCGGTATACTCGTGCGGGAACTCGGTCAGCCCGGAGCGGAGGATCCCCCACGGGTTTATGAACCCGACGATCGCCGGCGCCCCGGGTTTGAGGATCCGATGGAGCTCCGATAACGCCGCCGCCCTCCCCTCCTCCTCGACGATATGGTACATCGGCCCGAGGATCAGCGCCCCGTCGAACGATGAATCGTCGATCATCGAGAGGTCGCGGGCATCGGCGACGAGGAGCTCTCCGGTCAATCCGAGCTCTTCGAGCTTCTCTTCTGCGAACGCGATCGCTCTTGGCGAGAGATCGACGAGGGTGACGGAGTACCCCAGCTTCGAAAGCTCGATCGTGTAGCGTCCCGGCCCGCCGCCGATGTCGATGATCCTCCCCTCCTTCGGGAAGAACTCCTCGATCAATCGGAGGGTGCTGACCAGCTCGAACCGGCGGTACGGCCCCTCCAGCCTCTCCCATTCCCGGATGACGCCCTCGTCGTAGTAGCGGCGGACGACCTCGCTCATCGCACCCTCCGATCGGAGGGTAGGGGATCGCCGCTTTCCGGGCAAGGTTGCCCTGAGCGGGGATCCGGTATACCGTCTCTTCGCCATGAAGGTGATCGGTCTTGCCGGGAGGCCGGGTAGCGGGAAGAGCGCCGTCGCCTCGGGATTGGCGAAGCGGCCGGGGGTCGAGTGGGTCGATCTCGACCGGCTCGCCTGGGAGGTTTACGCACCCGGTACGCCCGGGTTCGCCCGGATCGTTGCCGCTTTCGGGGAGGGGATAGTCGCCCGGGATGGAAGGATCGACCGGGTCGAACTCGGCCGGATCGTGTTCAGGGATCCCCGCGCCCGCGATAAGCTCGAGCGGATCGTCCATCCGACACTGAACGAGAGGCTCTCCCACCTCATGAAGGAGCACGAAGAGCAAGGGACCGAGATCCTGATCGTCGAGGGCGCCCTGATCGCCTCCTCCCCGTACGTCGATCGGTCGGCCTACGACGTGGTGATCTGGCTCGAGGCGCCGGAAGATATCCGGCGGGAGAGGCTCGCTGCGGTCGGCCGGGGGGAGCAGGCCTCCCGCGGGAGGGTGATAGCCCCGTCCGATGGTGCGATCGTGATCGATGCGACCGGTCCTATCGAGGAGGTGGCAGCCCGGGTCTGGGAGGCGATAGCTAAGGTCTGAACGGCGGTTTTGCCCGGTCCGGGTTTCACTTGAAACGGGTGGGGATAGATGTTAGAGTTCGGCGGTTGTTGGGCATCGTGCAGTCGGTTTCGAAATGGAGTACGGTTTATCTGGTTTCCGCTCGAACGATCTGCCTCGATGAATCATCCAGCAGTAAAGGAGGGGTATTCGTGGCAGATCGTGAGGTTGGAACCGTGAAGTGGTTCAACGAGACCAAAGGCTACGGATTCATCGCGCGCGACAACGGGGACGACGTCTTCGTGCACTTCTCTGCGATCCGCGCCGAGGGGTTCAAGACCCTCGAAGAGGGCCAGCGCGTTGAGTTCACCGTTGCTCAGGGCGATAAAGGCCCCCAGGCGCAGGATGTTGTAGTCATTTAGGGATACCGGATCTAAGCGGGCGGTCGGGTTCTCGATCGCCCGTTCGTCTTCACCTTACTCAGAAGCTTTTTGCTCCGTAAGAATGCGCCCGGGAGGATTCGAACCTCCGGCCGACGGCTTAGAAGGCCGTTGCTCTGTCCACTGAGCTACGGGCGCAGTGGAGCGGAAGACGGGAATCGAACCCGCATCACTGGCTTGGAAGGCCAGTGCTCTACCATTGAGCTACTCCCGCGATTCGGAGAGGCCGGATTCGAACCGGCGACCTCAGCGTCCCGAACGCTGCGCGCTGACCAAGCTGCGCCACTCTCCGTCCTCCGGCCTACAGCCTGACGAACCCGAGCTGGCCGTTCCGGATGATGGTGAGCGTCGGATTGGCGTCCTCGCTCAGTCCGGAGACGATCCGGTTCCAGTCGTCGACCGAGCTCACCTGTTGGTGGTCGATCTCGAGGATGACGTCACCCTCCTGAAGACCGGCCCGATCCGCCCGGCTGCCGGCGGTAACATCCATTATGACCACGCCATCGGTCGAATTCAATCCCAGGTGCTCGGCGATGATCTCGGTTATCGGCCCGACGGTGATCCCGAACTTCGAGACTGTCTCGACCCGTCCCTGGTAGTCGGCCAGCTCCTCCTCGCTCGGCCGCTCGCCGAGGGTGACGGTGAGGAGGACCGATTCGCCATCCCGGATCACCTCGATCTCGACCGTCGTACCGACCCCGAGGAGGGCGATCTCGCGGACGAGATCATCGGCTGAAATGATCGGGGTATCCCCGATCCTGACGACGACGTCCCCCTCCTTCATCCCGCCCAGGTCGGCCGGATCGCCCGGGTAGACGTGGACGATCAGGGCCCCTTCCTGGTTCGGATCGAGCCCGAACTCCCCGGCCGTCTGCGGGTTGATATCGGTCACCTGGACCCCGAGCCAGCCGCGCGTCACCTTCCCCGACCCGACGAGCTGGTCGAGGACGTCCTTCACCCCGTTTATCGCGACTGCGAAGTTGATCCCCTCCACCGCGATCCCGCCCGATGTCTGGCGGGCGATCATCGTGTTGATACCGATCACCTCGCCGTTGGCGTTGACGAGCGGCCCGCCCGAGTTCCCCGGGTTGATCGCGGCGTCGGTCTGGATCAGGTTGTTGTAGGTCCCTACCCCGCTCGGCTTGGCGATGTCCCGGTTCACCGCGCTGATTATCCCGAGCGTCACGGTGTAGGAGAGGCCGAGCGGGTTCCCGATCGCGATCGCCCAGTCCCCGATCTCGACCGTGTCCGAATCGCCGAGGACGGCTGTCGCAAGGCCGCTCGTGTCCCCGTCGATCCTAAGGACGGCGATGTCGAGGAGCTCGTCCGAGCCGACGACGGTCGCGGTGTAGCTGTTCCCGTTTACGTCGATTATCTTGATTTCATCGGCGTTCTCGATCACGTGGGCGTTCGTCAAGACGAGCTTCTCCCCCGCGTATTCGAACACGACCCCCGAGCCGACCCCTTGCCACTCCCGCTCCTGCGGGGTGTCCCCGAACGGGTTTCCGAAGAAGCGGCGGAAGAACGGGTCGCCGAAGAACTCGGAGAACGGGTTCTCCACCGTCACCGTCCCCGACACGTCGACCCTGACGACCGCCGGCCCGACCTTGGCGATCGCCGCCTTGATCGCCGCCTGCCCGGAGTCGGTTATCGCCTGATTTACGTTCGACTCCTCCGCCAACGCAACCGGCGTGATGAGAGCCGGCCCGCCGGTAGGTATACCGATCCAACCGATCGTCACGCCGGCTGCGATCAGCACCGCCGCGACGATCCCGATCAATATCGATTTGCGCATCGTCTACCTCCTCTGGTATAGATCTTTGGACTCAGGTATTCATCATTATCATTCCCCTGAGGTGTGAAGGGATTATGAAGAACCCCGGTCACGCGGATGAAAGATCGAGCGAAAAGCGGGTGAAGGCGATCGCTGCCGTATCCGGCGGGCTGGACAGCATCCTCGCCGCGGCGGTGGTAAGCCGGCTCGGGATCGACGTTACCCTCCTCTACGTCAAGCACCTGTTCAGCGGGGGAGAGAAGAAAGAGGGGGCGGTAAAGCGACAGGCGGAGGGACTCGGCCTTCCGCTTCGGATCGTAGATGGCACGGTCGAGCACCTCGATATCGTCCGCCATCCGCGTCACGGCTACGGAAGGGGGATGAACCCCTGCCTCGACTGCCGGATATTCCTCCTCAAGACCGCAAAGCGGGTGATGGAGGAGGAGGGGGCCGAGTTCGTGATCACGGGCGAGGTCTTGAACCAGCGGCCGATGTCCCAGCACCGAGGCGCCCTCGATGTCGTCGCTGAGGAGAGCGGCCTCTCCGATCGCCTCCTCCGCCCGCTGTCGGCCAACCTCCTCCCCGATGCCCTCCCCGTGAAGGAGGGCTGGATCGATCGGGAGGATCTCTACTCGTTCTCCGGGAGGAGCCGGAGGGAGCAGGCCGCACTTGCGAGGCAGCTTGAGATCTCCGACTACCCCCAGCCTGCCGGAGGGTGCCTCCTCACCGAGAAGGTCTACGCCGCCCGGCTGCGCGACGCGTTTGAGCACGCCGGGGCCGATGCCGTCGACATCGACGGCTTCCGGCTCCTCCGCTACGGGAGGCACTTCCGGCTGAGCGACCGGGTCAAGGTGATCGTCGGGCGAAACGAGGCTGAAAACGATATCTTAACAGGCTTTTCGCAAGGGAGGATCCTCCTCGAGCCGGTCGATGTGATGGGGCCGACGACCCTGATCGAAGGGGAGCCGAGCGAGGGGGAGCTCGAGCTCGCCGCGGCGATCGTCGCCCGCTACTCCGACTCCGTGGAGGGCCGGCCGGTCAGGTTCCGCGTGAGCGGAGTTGGCTCCGAGCGGGAGTTGGACGTGATCCCTCTTCCACCTGAGGATCCGCGGATCGCGGGATGGCGGATCGGCTAGGAGATCAGGGCGAGGGCCTCCTCCCGCGATGCCTGATCCTTGTAGAAGCTCCCCCTTATCGCCGACGTGACCATCTTCGATCCGGGTTTCTTCGCACCCCGTAGGGTCATGCACAGGTGGGTCGCCTCGATCCTGACGAGGACGCCGAGGGGATCGAGCCTGTTTACGATCGCGTCTGCCAGCTGCTGGGTAAGCCTCTCCTGAAGCTGGGGCCGGGAGGCGGCGATGTCGAGGGCACGGGCGAGCTTGCTCGCCCCGACGATCCTCCCCTCCCGTGGGATGTAGACGATGTCGGCCGTTCCGACGAACGGGAGGAAGTGGTGCTCGCAGATCGAGAAGAACGGGATCCCCTTCATCACGATCATCTCCTCGTAGTCCTCCTTGTACACGACCTCGAGGACCTCCCCCGGATCCCGGTCGATCCCGGCGAAGAACTCCTCGTACATCGCGGCGACCCGCCGCGGGGTCTCGGCCAGGACCTCTGGGTTTAGGTATTCGCTCCCGATCCCTTCGAGGATCTCCCGCATCCCATTCTCGATCCGCTCGCGATCCATCCTCCCTCCTTCGGCCGAAGGATAGGAAAGAACCCCCGGCGGGGCAACCGATTCCAGCAGAAATCCCTCTCCCCGCTTGAGGAATTCCCGTCCCTTTCCTAAACTCAACCTTGTCGTCGGTTGTTGCGGTCAAGGGTATAAGTCGTCTCGAGGAGGGTCAAATGCCGGATAGCGGCGGATACAGGGTCATCGCGGAGATGAAGTACGAGCCGGCGCAGGTCGTGCGCGGCTACACCGGAAAGACGCTCTACGTGAATATCGAAGATGGCAGGATCGAGGAGCGGCCGGTCACACAGGACATGAAGGAGAAGTTCGTCGGCGGCCGCGGGTTCGGGCTCTGGCGGCTCTGGCACGCGGTCAGCGACGACACGAAGTGGGACGATCCGGAGAACGAGATCGTGATCGGCGCCGGCCCGATCGGCGGGATCACGACGTACCCGGGAGCGGGTAAGTCGCTCGTCGTCAGCCTCTCCCCGACGACCGGGGCGGTTGTCGACTCGAACGTCGGCGGCTACTTCGGGCCTTACCTTAAGTTCTCCGGCTGGGACTGCCTCGAGATCCAAGGGAAATCCGACTGCGACGTGATCGTCTTCATCGACGGTGACGAGGGGGTCGTACGGGTCCTCGAATCACCCGAGGATGATCTGAACACCCACGTCATCTCCGAGCGGCTCCTTCATACCTTTGCCGACTCCAATTCCCCGAAGGACCTCCTTGCGATCTCCACGGTCTCTGCCGGACGGGGTGCGGAGCACACGCGGATCGGCTGCCTGAACTTCAGCTTCTTCGACATGAAGCGAAAGAAGGTGCGGGTGAAGCAGGCCGGCCGCGGCGGGATCGGGACGGTCTTTCGCGATAAAAAAGTCGCCGCCCTCGTGGTGAAGAAGCGCGGGATCAGCGCTGATGCCAACCACCCTGCCGATCCGGAGCGGGTTCGCAGGGCCGGGGAGCGGATAAACAAGGAGATTTTGGAGCTCGACTCCTCCCAGAACGACATGCGGAGCGTGGGGACATCGCATCTTGTCGAGATCATGGACGAGTACGACCTCCTTCCGGTCAACAACTACAAGTTCGGCTCCCATCCCGATGCCCACAGGATCGACTCGACCGTATGGCGGAGGAGGTTCGGCCAGGGGATGCCGGACGGCTGCTGGCTCGGCTGTACCATGTCCTGCTCGCACGCGGTCGACGACTTCGAGCTTAAGACCGGGCCGTACAAGGGGATGAAGGTTCTGGTCGACGGTCCGGAGTACGAGACCGCGGCCGGCTCGGCGAACATGGGGATCTTCGATCCCGACTTCGTCCTCGAGATGAACTTCTACTGCGACACCTACGGGATCGACACGATCTCGTTCACCACCGGAACGGCGTTCGTCATGGAGTGCTACGAGGCCGGGATCCTGAACAAGGAGCGCACCGGCGGGCTCGAGCTTCGCTTCGGGAACGCCGACGCAGC
>Ga0190334_1000181_pt1 | contig 32861 bp, 22 predicted proteins | sample 48720478_MG_FD_161270 | JGI IMG/M metagenome (GOLD analysis project Ga0190334, IMG submission 161270) | Hydrothermal vent sediment bacterial communities from Southern Trench, Guaymas Basin, Mexico - 4872-04-7-8_MG | ecosystem: Environmental > Aquatic > Marine > Hydrothermal vents > Sediment ... | reverse complement strand
CATATTATAAATATTTTTATAAAAAGTGTCAAGTTATTTTTAATTCATTAAATAGGAAGGCAATAGAGATTTTTTGGATTATAATTTAATAGATTTAACAAATTAAACATGCTTTCTTTAATTGAATTTGAGAAATCTTAAATAATCTTAAGTTTTAATCTATAAAATGCCCTTACCATCCATGATTAGTTTAGTTTTTCAATTGAAGAAGATATGAGTTTTAAAAAATCATTCAAATTTACTTTAGTTGCTTAAATTACTTCAAGTGTAAAGGATTCAATGTTTGCTTTTTAAATCTTGTTTCACTCAATTATTTTCTTTCTAATATTAAGTTTTTTAGTAAAATTTTAAGATATCATTAAATAATATGACAAAATGATCGAATTTTTTTCTAATTATTTGAGTTATTGCATCCGTGTTATTAGTGTCGGTTTAGTTGGGGTCGTTTTCCATTGAAAACTTTATATATCTCCGTGATATTGTTTTATACATCAAAAAAATTTATTTAATTATGTTGAAGGAGTACTAGAATCATGAAGTTAATTTCAGTAAATTTACCAGAATCATATTTAAAAGTATTGGAGATATTAGTACTTGAAGGCAAATTCCCAAATAGGTCTGAAGCAATTAGGGTAGGCATAAGGGATCTAATAAAAACAGAATATTTAATTGAAGAATCTGTTAAAAGAAACATGGATCCTAATTTATTAAAAGAAGAAATCGAAAATAAGATTAAAGAAAGTATTTAATTTTTTTATTTTCAACTATTTTTTTATCTTTTAATATTTCTGTAAAAAATATCTTACTAAAAGATCTTGATTTTTTATTCTTTTAGAAGTTCCTGAATTTTCTTTCTTCTCTCACGACGTCTCGCAGCAATCTTTGCCCTCAACTCGTCTTGCTCCAATACTTTTGCTTTAACTTCTTTTTCTTCCTTGGGGAAGCCGGCTTTAATTGTCTTTCCTAATTTTGATTTTAATTCATTTATTTTTTCCTCAATTACAGGAATATACTTTTCATTTAATGATGTTTCTCTCAAGTTATATGTTGCTTCATTCAATTCAGTTATGGCTTTTAAAAGTTTATTTTTTGATATAGAAATTTGAGCATTATCTAATGCAATATATGCTAACTCTATTTTTTCGCTGTGTTCTTTTTCTACATCTTCCACGGTAATTATTGGGACTTGACTTTTTGTTTTCAAATCAACAATTTGTTCATTAATTTCTTTAATAAAGTCTTCTCTTTTCATCTTGCGTGAAAGTTCAAGGATTTCTTTTAGTTTTAAGACTGCTTTATTATATTTTAATTCACGAATTATTGCATTTACTTTCTCCAATTCTTTATGAATATATTCTTCTCGCTTTTTTCTTTTTTCTTCCTTCTTACTTAGTTTAATTATTTTTTGCTGAGATTCTGCTTCTTTAAGCAAGCTCTCTAATTGTTCTTTTTCTTCTAGCATTTTTTGCTTAAGAATTCTTAGCCTTTCTTCTTCCTCTTTCTCTCTTTTAAGGATGGGTAAGATGTCATTATCAATGCGACTCATTTCATGCTTCCATCCGATTTCCTTGAACTTTTCTCGAGCTTTCAAGAACGATTCCCTTGCCCTATCGAATTGCTTGATCTCCCTTAATTTAGCTCCTTCTTCAATTAATTTATATGCTTCTTCCGAAATTTCTTTTTCTTTCTTTTTAAGCTCTTGGATTGTAAGCAGTTCTTCTTTTTGAATTTCTTGTTGGATCTTTTCTAATTCTTCTACCTTCTGAATTTCTTTCTCCAATTGTTCTTCAAAATGCATTCTCTCTATTTCTTTTTCTTCTAATTTCTTTATTTCTCTTTCATACTCTTCCTTTTTAGTCTTGATGATTCTAATAGATTCATTAATCATCCTAATACCTTCAGCCCAACTAATTTCTGCAAAAATCTCCTTGCTTTCGTTATAATATCTAATTGCTTCATCAAATTGGTTCTTCTCCAATTTTTCTTTGGCAAGATCTATGAGATTAAAAGCTTGTTCTTTCTTGCTTTCATATTCAAGCATTTCTTTTTGCTTTAATTCTAAAGCTTTTTCGCGTTGTAGCTTCATTTCATTTTCTAATTCTTCTGAAATCTTTACTCTAATTTGCTGTTTTATCATTTCTTCTTCTTGCTTTCTTAATTTCTCTTCTTCTAATAATCGCAATTTTTTATCTAAATCTAATTTTTCCTTATAAAATTGAATGGAATTATTTAACTTGCTTGCTTGCTCCATCCATCCTATTTCTTTAAATTTTTCCTGGGCTTGTTTATATAATTTTATTACCCTCTCATAAGGGCAATTAACATTTAAAATGCCCTTAGATTTGATCTCTTGCTTATAGATATTAGCCAGTGATTCTGCTTCATCTAATAAACTAAATATTTCTTCTGATAAAGCTTTCTCTTCTACTTTTCGTTCTTTATCGAGAATTTTAGGTGCTTTTCTTTCTATTCTCGTACTTGCAACATCTAAAATTACTAATTCCTCTTTTTCTCCTTCCTCAACCCTTCTCTGCTCTAATTCTCTTAATTTATCATCTTTAACTTTTTTTTCTTTATAAAATTTAATAGTTTCAAATATTTTTTTGGCATCATCAAGAGATCCAGCTTGCTTGAATAATTTATGAGCCTCTTTATACAGTTCAATCGCTTGTTCATATGGACTCTCACGAGTCAACATTTCCTTTTTCATCAATAATTCATATTCACTCACCAATTTCTCTGCTTTGTCTATAAGATTAATAGCCTTTTCCCATAAATCACTCTTTTCATCTTTCATTGCCTTTAATTGGATATCCTCTCCTGGAATCTTAACCATCTTCTCTTTAGATGATTTAATTGCCTCCATGAACTCTTGATGCCGCTTTAATTTTTCCATTTCAATTTCTCTCAACCGTTTATCATTATAGAACTTTTGTCTATATAATTGGGCTTGCTTGGCATACAATTCAGCTTCTCCAGTCCATCCTTTAGCTTTTACTTTAGCATATAAGTCCGTATAAACTTCAGCTAGTTCCAAATAAGGGCATTGAACCTCAAAATTTCCTGCTTTTATCTGTTTTTCGTATTCTCGAGCCATTTTTTCTGCAGAGTCAACAATATCATCAATTTGCCTTTCAAATTCCTCTTCTTCTCTCTTTAACCTTTCAATTTCCTCTAGTTTCTTTTGTTTTTCCAATATTTTTTGTTTTTCGAAATCCTCATCCTTATATTTCTTTAATTCTTCGAATTCTAAATCTTTTTTTTGTTTTTCAAATTCTAAATCAATGATCTTTTTTTCTTTTTCCATTAAATCTTCATACTTTCTAATTTGAGTGGAAAATGCTGCCACATCATCCATCCAACGTCTTTCAGAAGCAATATTTTTTGCTTTCTCATAAAGTTCAATAACTTCTGGATATTTAGATTCAATATCCAAATTTCCTTCCTTTATTGCTTTCTTGAAGTTAGCTTCGTATTCTCTTGCGATTTTCTCTGCTTCTTGAATAATTTCATCAACTTGTCTTCGCAATTCAGCCTCTTCTTCTTTTTTCCTCCTTAGTTCTTCTGCTTTTTCTTTTTCAAGTAATTTTTGAGCCTCTATTTTCTCGGGCTCTACTTTTTGCAGTTCCTGGAATTCTTGCTCTTTCTTTTGTTTTTCAAGTTCTAAATCAATTATTTTTTTTTCTTTTTCTAATAAATCCTCAAATTTTCTAATTTGAGTATCAAATGCAGCCACTTCCTTTGTCCAACCTCTTTTAAAAGCAATCTCTCTTGCTTCATTGTACAATTCAATTACTCTGGGATACTTAGATTCAATGTCTAAATTTCCTTCCTTAATTGCTTTCTTAAAATCTGCTTCATGTTCTCTAGCAATTCTTTCAGCTTCTTGAACAATTTCATCAACTTGTTTTCGCAATTCAGCTTCTTCTTCTTTTTTCTTCCTTAATTCTTCTGCCTTTTTTTTTTCAAGTAGTTTTTGAGCCTCAATTTTTTCAGGCTCTACTTTTTGCAGTTCCTTGAATTCTTGTTCTTTCTTTTGTTTTTCAAGTTCTAATTCGATTATTTTTTTTTCTTTTGCCAGTAATTCTTCATATTTACGTACTTGAGTTGAGAATGCTGCCGTTTCATCAACCCATCCTTTCTCAAAGGCAATATTTCTTGCTCTTTTATAGAGGTCAATAACTTCTGGATATTTAGATTCAATATCCAAATTTCCTTCCTTTATTGCTTTTTTAAAGTTAATTTCGTGTTCTCTTGCCAATTTTTCAGCTTCCTGAACAATTTCGTCTACTTGTTTCCTCAATTCAGCTTCTTCTTCCTTTTGCCTTTGCAATTCCTCAGCTCTCTTTTTTTCAAGCATTTTTTTAGCTTCAACTTGTTCAGGTTCTATTTTTTGCATTTCCTTGAATTCTCGTTCTTTTTTTTGCTTTTCAAGTTCTAACTCAATTATTTTTTTTTCCTTTTCTAATAAATCTTCATATTTTCTAATTTGAGTTGAAAGAGCAATAACATCATCTGCCCAATTTCTTTCTGTAGCAATCTTTTTAGCCTTTATGTAGAGTTCAATAACTTCTGGGTATCTAGATTCGATGTCTAAATTTCCCTCCCTTATTGCTTTCTTAAAATTTGCTTCATGTTCTCTAGCAATTCTCTCAGCCTCTTGAACAATTTCATCAACTTGCTTTCTCAATTCAGCTTCTTCTTCTTTTTTCCTTTTTAATTCCTCAGCCCTTTTTTTCCCAAAAATTTTCTTGGCTTCAACTTGTTCGGGTTTTACTTTTTGTAGTTCCTTGAATTCTTGTTCTTTCTTTTGTTTTTCAAGTTCTAATTCAATTATTTTTTTTTCCTTTTTTAATAATTCTTCATATTTTCTTATTTGCGTGGAAATTGCTGCTGTTTCTTCAACCAAGCCATTTTCAAAAGCAAGTTCTCTTGCTTTCTTATAAAGTTTAATTATTTCAGGATATTTTGATTCAATATTTAAGTTTCCTTCCTTTATGGCTTTCTTGAAATTAAGCTCATATTCTCTAGCGATTTTCTCCGCTTGTTGGATAATGTCATCAATTGTCTTTTTTAAACCCTCGTCTAATGATGCTTTATCTATTTTTTCTACTTTTTCGACTTGGATCACTCCTTTTTGAGGCGAGAACGTTTCTGGTTTCAATTTAAACATTTCTTCATATTCTCGATCTCTTTCTATTTTCTTTAACTCGAATTCAATTATCTTCTTTTCTTTTTTGTAAAGATCGCGAAATTTCTTCACTTGTGTGGAGTAAATTTCTGCAAAATCATTCCAACCTTGTTCTAAAGCAATTTCTCTTGCTTTTTCATATAAATTAATTATTTCAGGATACTTTGATTCAATATTTAATCTTTTCTCTTTAATTGCTTTTTTAAATTCAATTTCATATTCTCGTGCCATTTTTTCAGCTTTATTGACGAGATCATCAACTTCTTTTCTTTTCCCGGCATTTAATTCTTCAATTTTTTGTTTTTCTTGCAATTCTTTTATTTTTATGATGTCTTGCCCAATAAGTTGACTTTCTGGTCTAATTTTTTGCAATGCTTCAAATTCTTTTTCTTTTTGGATCTTTTTATGTTCTAATTCGATTATTTTCTTTTCTTTTTCAATCAAATCCCTATATTTTCTTATTTGGGTATTATATATTTCTACTTCATTCTGCCAACCCCTTAATTTAGCAATCTCTCTAATCCTTTCATATATTTTAATTATTTCTGGATATTTAGATAGTATATCTAACCTTTTCTCCTTAATAGCTTTTTTAAATTCAATTTCATATTCTCTTGCTAATTTTTCTGCTTGATTTATTAATTCTTTAATCTGTTCTTGAGCTTCTAAATCTTCTTGCTGTTTTTTCTGAGCTTCTTCAATCATTTTCAATTTTTCGATATCTCTTCCAATCAAGCGTTTATCTGATTTTATTTTGAAAATATCCTCAAATTCTTTATCCCGTTCCATTTTCTTGATCTCCAATTCAATGATCTGCTTTTCTTTTTCTAACAGCTCACTATATTTCCGAATTTGAGAAGAATATGCCATTAATTCTTCGGTTAAGCCTTCTTTTGCAGCAAGATTTCTAGCTTCGGTATATAATTCGATAACTTCGGGATATTTAGATTCGATATTCAAATTTTTTTCTTTTATTGCTTTTTTAAATTCAACTTCATGCTCTCTAGCTAATTTTTCTGCTTTATTAACGAGTTTTTCCATTTGGTCCATTATCTTTTCCTTTTCAGGAGCTATTCCTTGCTTTTCTGTTAATTCTTCTAATTTTTCAAGGTCTATTCCAATTTTCTCACGTTTGGGCGTGACCTTTTGCAATTCTTTGAATTCTTTTTCTTTTTGTAATTTTCTTGCTTCAATTTCTCGCAATTTCAAATCTTTTTGCAATTTTTCCTTGTATAAGTGTATTTGAGCCTGATAAATTTTAGCCTGTTCTTTCCAACCCTTTTCTAAGAGCATGTCACGAATGGATTCATAAATTTCAATAACTCTTGGGTATACTGGCTTCTCAGGTAGTTTGCCCGTTTTTACGGCTTTTTTTACTTCACTCTCATAATCTCTTGCCAATTTTTCAGCAGCATTAACCATTTTTGTGATTTTTTGTTGAAATTGTTCCTCTTCCAACTTTTTTATTGATAATTCTTGCAATTTTGCTGCTTGGGCTTGTAATTGCTTTTCTTTGACCATTCTCGCTTTTTCTAACAATTCTTTTTCTTTTAATTTTTCTTTCTCTAATTCTTGCTGCTTTTTTTGTCTTAGATATTCCATTCTTTTTAATTCCTGGTCTCTTGCATCCATCACTTGCTTTAATATTGCTTCTACTCTTTTAACTTCACTTTCCCATTGAAGGTCTGAAAAAAGTTTAATGCTTTCTTGGTACAATTTAATGGCTTCATCAAACATTTTATCATTGACATACTGAGCAGCCTTTCCCATTAATTCATATGCTTGATTGGACATCTCATCTTCCCTGATCTGTTTTAAATCAGTTCTCATCTTGATGTCTGCTAACTCTTGCTTGGTGCTATAAGGAGTCTGTTCTGAAGGTATTTCTCTAACACTTAAAATTTCATTTATTTTATTCTTTAATGCTTCTACTTCGGCTAACTTATTTACTTGTTCATAAAGACCCATTGCTTGGCGTAATAATTCGATTGCTTTACTTTTTTCTTCTTTCTCAATTAAAGATAATGCTTCTCTTACTAATTGCAATGCTTCTTCGACAATACTGTCTTCCATTTCCTTTAAATCAGAAAAAAAAGCTTCTCTAGTCGGCTCTTTTTCTGGTTGTCGCGATTCTTCATCTTTTTTTTCGTGTTCCCCCATGTTCCTTCAATTCACTCTTTTTTTTACAATTTTATTAAAAATACTTGGAAAACATGATTAAAATAAAAAATTCCAGCAATAGATTATTTAAAAACCCATTTTTAATGAAAAATGTTTAATAATTGATTTAAAAACATGTGATTTAAAACTTTAGCCCTAATTTATTGAGGTTTTTATTTAAAAATTCATCACATATCTTACCTCCTTCTGGTGTCAGCGCCCATCCAGTCGGCTCTTTTTTAACATATCCATGGGATTCAACATCCAATAAGATATTTCTAATTTCATTGATATTTCTCGTTGAATTGAAATCTTCCTTTAAGCAAGTTATTATTTCATTTATGGGTACGGGACCACCAAGTTCATCTTCCATGACTCCCAGAGCAGCTATGATTTGCTCTTGAATGCCCATTTTCTCATCAATTTTACCAGAAATTTCGTCCATTAACCAAGGATATTTTTTTAACATCTTTTTTATTGCTTTCTCATCTCCACTCTCGAACACTTGTTCAAATTCTTCTCTAATTTTCTTTTTTTTTCCCATAATTTAGCACCACCTAGTTTATTTCAGTAAGGTTCTTATTATAAGTATCTAATTTAATTATTAATACAATCTTTTTTAAAAAATAAAAGAAATAAATATTTTTATTTTTAAGTAAATTTGTCTTGATTGAAAATTTAACGAGAGAAAATTAGATTTTTTTATTTAAATGTTTGGAGGGGAATATTAAAATTTACGATAATGAATATAATAGATTTAGGTACAAGCCTTTAAAAAGAAAATTAAATTTGCGAAAAACTCTTTATTATGTGATAATTTTTGCCATAATAATCACCGTTTTGACAATTTTTTGGTGGTGGCCCTCTTGGTTTGCGGACATTGATTTACAAGCACAATTATATTATAACAAGGGAGGACAATTGAATTTTTATGAAATTCAATTTTTAAATTTCTGGTCCACGAGTTTCATAATCAATAAAACTGCTTTAATAGGCGGCTTAATTGGTGTTATTATAATGAATCTGCCTCCAGATAGAACCTTTCTTACAGTAATAGGGACTAAACTAGGCTTCGGAAGACCTTCAATGTTGAAAGCGAGTTTATTTTGGTTCTCTTTTGGGTTCGTGTTCTTTTATTTTATTGGATTTACATTAAATGCTAATGAAGGTGCTTTTGCTTGGACATCCTACTTATTAGAAAGGGGACAATTACAAATATCACCTTCTATCTTAACAGATGTATTTAATGTAATCCTAAACGTTAATAATAAGGATTATGTGACTGTATTTTTATATAGCAATGTTGTCTTGCCGATAATTTACTTTATTTTAGGAATATTGATCTTCAGAGCCATTTTAAATGTTATAAGAAATTCTTACTTGCGTAGGAACGATTATTACGTCCTCGCTAATATCATCATCATTATTGGATTAGCTTTTGGCATGTGGTTCTTCACCATACCAATAACACCACTCGATGGAATTGGATTAATCCAAGCTTGGTCGATATTATTTGGTTTTGCAGGATTTTTAAGTCTCGGGGCTTTAATATATTTCATTGGGAGAATAAAGTACATGAGAGATAAGAGGAGTTATTTCTTTCATCGAAAAGAATTAAAAAGATATGCCCTGGGATTTTTATTGGTCTTTATATTCTTATTAATTCCATTATTCATAAGTTTAGGACCAGTCCTCTCTTTAAATAATACTGAGGTTTGGTTGCAACAAGAATGGTATAAAAAAATTAATAGAGAAATTGAATGGACCAAAGATTGTGCTGGTTTAAGCATGTTTGACGCCCGTCCCATAGAAAATTTTACAAAATCATCAACTACTCCTGATGCTGTAATGATTTCTCAAATACGACAATTTGACCAAGATTTTGCCGTTCAATACTTAGCAGCCTCCATAGGTTCCACTTTTGAAGGATTGGCTGATTCAGATATTATTTATATTAATAATAAAGAATATTGGGTTGCACCAAAAACGGTTAGGTTTTCAGAAATTACTGGAGATGCCGTACAAACGAATACAGAACTATATGATCACGTTGAGGGATTTTTGGCAATGGATACTTTTTCTGGAAATTTAGTTAATGTAACAGCTGCATTTAACATTTCTGCTAATTATCCAATATTTTTTGGCGAAACAGAAAGTGAGAAATATTTGGAGCAAGCATTGGGTTATGTTTATGAAGAAGTAATAGGAGCCTATGATTCTGACATTTTACTGGGAACTCAATGGGCAGAAGGCATTCCAAATAATAAATATCGTTATGAAGGTCAACCCGATGGGGTACTTACTGGACTAGAGGGCTTTTGGAAGACTTTAAATATTGGATTATTCGCTTATGCATTTCAAGCTGAACATAAATATTTGATAAATAGGAATGTTAAGACCAGAGTAGAACGCGCATTACTGCCACAACTGAAAATTGATTACGATCCCTATCTGGTATTTGATATGGCTAGAGGTAAAATGTATTATGCAGTTTCGATTTATACTTTCATTAATGTCGGTTCATATGCAAGATATCCAGTATTGAGGTTTTTAGGAGTATGCTTAGTAGACGTGCTTGATGGTAGATTATCTTTTTACAAGAATCATAATTTAAACATTAATGATCCTACTTATCCATTATGGAAAATTTACTTGAGCGAATATGATTGGCAAGATCCGCCTAATTGGTTAAAAGAACAAATCCGTTATCCAGAAGATCTCTTTGAAACTCAATTAAGAGCCAATTATATATATCACGTGAAGAATCCATCTACATGGAGGCGAGGTGACGATTTTTATGAACGACCTGAAGGTGGAGATCTCTTTTATATTGAAACTGATGTGGGTGAAGGTATAGAATATGTAGGAATTGACTTGGTAGAATATAAAGGTCAAACAGCAACTTTATTGGCTGGAATGTACGTCATCAGACATGGAGAACATCTTGGAGAAGCCCTCTTCTATTACACGAGTGGTTCAGAAAAAACTTTGATCGGGCCAAGAACAGCACGAGAGACTTACGAGTCTGAAGCAACGCAAGATATTTCTCTAATTGCCGGTGCTAGAAATGGAAATATACTATTATACCCATTAGCGGATTCCATCTATTTTTACATTCCAACATATTCTACAGCTGGGTCATTACAACAATTAAAATTAGCTGGGTTAGTAGAAGCTTTTACGAGGAAAGTAGGATATGGAGCAAATGCCCAAGAAGCCTATAACAATCTAAATATTACGAGCGGGCCATCAGTATCCAATATCTCATTATCTTATAATTTAGAAATTGAAACTTCTATGACTTATCCCGATCAACCAGCCAACTTTAAGATTACATTGCAAAATCAGGATACAAATTATTCTGCACCTGGATTAAATGTGAAGGTGAATCTTACAATTTATTCATCAACTTCAAACGATCTTGAATACACAATAATCGTGCCTCCATATTTATATCCTATTGCAAACCACACTTATAACTTTACCAGTGGTTCCACGTCTTATACTGCTGTAAATTTCACCATAATCAGCACGACTTTATACTTTGGCGAAGGTTTAATCTTAAATGGCTATCTAAATACTTCAAAAGGAAATGTCATCATATATGCACGATGGACACTAATTGTTAACGATAAAGTGATCTATCAATCAATAGAAAATATAATTTTAGTATTAGAATAAATTTGAATCTTTTATTTAAACTTTTTATTTTTAAATATTATTTTATTGAAAATATTATCAACTTATTTAGAATAACTTAATTATTTAATTCTTGGATAAAAATGGTAAATCATGGCATCCAAACATTCTTGAATGTTGTAAAATAAATTATGAAGAAGGATCCCTGATTTTAATTATTATTTGAATTTAATTTTTTTTCTACAAGTTCCACGATTCTTGGCAATACGGAACCAATTTTTTCATGAATAACTATTTCAGCATAAGGGTCTACATCAGTTTCTTGAATGTTGATTATGGCTAATTTTGCTCCTAAAGATAATGCCTTTCTTGGGTAAAATGCTACTGGATATACTAATAAGCTAGAACCTAAAACAAGAAGAAGGTCGCATTCGGCAATTAGTTCATCTGCTGCTAAGAGAGTTTCTGAATGAAGTGGTTCGCCAAAAAATATAGCATTTGGTTTTAATAGACCGTTACACTCTTCACAAGATGGAGCATATTTACCTCGAAGTACTTGATTTATCATTGTAGTAATGGGATAAACTTTCTTGCATCTTAGACATATGGCTTCATTAGCAGTACCATGGAGTTCGATTACGTTTTTTGTTTTTGCTCGAGAATGAAGCCCATCAATATTTTGAGTTAACACCCCTAATAATTTTCCTAATCTTGGAGTTTAGTTAATGCTTTATGGCCCTTGTTCGGCTTGGCACGGAAAATCTGCATTCCCATTTCCAGCATGAACTTTAAATTTTTAGAAGTGTTAGAGATATAAGAATGGATGCTTGCGAATTCATCAGGGCTAACCTTTTCCCATAATCCCGTACCTGGACTCCTAAAATCAGGGATTCCGCTTTCCGTGCTCATTCCAGCTCCGGTTAATACAACAATATTTTTCGATTTGATGATTAAGTCTGCCAATTTATTTATTTTTTCATTTAAATCTTCCATTATCTAAATTTCCTCGCCCTTTCGAAATGAATTTAATGAACCAGATAAATAAAATCTTTCAAGAATTTTTATAACTAACATCAATATAATATTAAAAAATTGGGTTTTAAAAAATCTAATCTTCATTATATGGAAAATTTAATAATAAATATTAGGATCTAAGAATTTAATTATAAAAATAATTTAAATTTATTATTTTAGTCCTCAAAAGAATTAAAAATATATGTTTTTAATATTTACTTATTAAGAAAATATTTTTGTAATATTTATTTCTAATACATTGGAAGAACAATCATGAGTAAAAACTATATATATAAAGTGTGCATCGTTGGAGATGGGGGCGTTGGCAAGACCTCCATGGTTCTCAGATATTGCGAGCATTCTTTTAAAGAAAATTATATAATGACGATAGGGAGTAATTTTAGCACGAAAACTGTAGAACTCCCAGAACATCCAGACTTAACCGTCCGCCTCCAAATTTGGGATCTGGCAGGACAAAAGCATTTTAGCTTTGTAAGGCCACCCTTTTATCGTGGTGCTTCTGGCATAATGTATGTTTTTGATTTATCAAGGCGTTCATCTTTTGTGAATTTAACAGCTTGGAAAACTGAGGTTGAGAAAGTTATAGGGCGAAAACCAAGTGTTCTTGTAGGAAATAAAGTTGACTTGGCCCGGAGTGGACAGCGAGAGATTTCTCAAGTTGAGGGAGAATCGTTGAAGCAAGAGCTTGGATCTTCCGTGTACTATGAGACTAGCGCTAAAGAGGGAGATAATATCGAGGATGCTTTTAAAACTCTTACGATAGAGATTTTAAAAGAATCAAGAAAGATTTAATTTTAATAAAGTTCTTTTTAAAGTAAATTTAGATATAGAACCACTTATACTTATCTTATTATTTAAAGAGGATCTAGATTAAATTTAATACATGATGATTTAAAAATGAAAATGGGTTAAAATGAGCATGTTTTAATTAAGTTATCTAAAATTTGCTTATTTCATGCTCCAATATAAAAATTTAAAAAGTTAAAAGAAGTTGTTATTCTTTATATAATAAAATCAATAAATTAAAATTAGTAGATTAATTTTCTATAAATACTAATTAATTGGATTAACAATAAATATTTGATGATATATCATGTTTGGAGGCGCACAGCGCAGTTATGATCGTGCTTTGACCGTATTTTCCCCCGAGGGACGCTTATTCCAAGTTGAGTATGCTTTAGAAGCTGTAAGACGAGGAACCTTGGCTGTTGCTGTAAAATCAAAAAATTCAGTTTGTTTGGCAGCACAAATCAAGATCCCGACGAAATTAATGGATGCTGATTCAATTGATAAAATCTTTCAAGTGGATGAACATATTGGAGTTGCCATATCTGGATTACATGCCGATTCAAGAGCTTTAATTAATTATGCTCGAGTACAGGCTCAATCATTCAGATTAACATATGATGAACCCGTTCGTTTGAGCATGCTTGTAAAAACTATCGCAGATATATGCCAAAATTATACTCAATTTGGTGGCACTAGACCTTTTGGATGTGCTTTATTTTTCATTGCCATTGATGCTGGAGGTACTCAAATTTATACTACTTCTCCAAGCGGAATTTATCGTGCTTTCAAGGCGTATGCATTAGGAAGTGGAGAAGCCACGGCAAGAGAATATTTAGCGCAAAATTACAAGGAGGATATGGAGTTTAATGAAATCATAAAGTTAGCTATTAATGCGCTCAAGGAATCTATAGATGAAGACATAACTCATGAAAACTTAAGGTTAGCATACATTAAATCTGAAGACAAGAAATTCCACATTTGTTCTAAAGATGAGATAAAAACATTTTTGGAGCAAGCATGAGAAACTTTTTTTCATGAATATGGTATCATCATGCAAGTAATGAATTTCTTGCAAAACTGAAATATTCTTTCTTAATTATTATTTGAAAAAAAATGATGGACATTTTTCTCTTATAATTTTTCTCCTAAAGGAATCTAATGTAATTAAAAAAAATTAAAAAAAAAAGAAACATGACAAGTACAGGTTGATTACTTTGATTCTTTAGCCCGGAGAGCTTTTTTATCAACTTTTCCAACTGTAGTTAATGGCAATTCTTCAATGAATTCAATTATTTTTGGTACCTCGTAAGGAGCACAATTCTCTCGGGCATATTTGATGATATTTTCTCTTAGTTTATCCTCGTTTCCATCGTATTCATAATTTGGATCTATTTGAATGTACGCCTTGACGATTTCAGATCCGGGTCTATCAGGATTAGGAACCCCAATTGTTGCACACATTCCAACAGCAGGATGTTTTGTTAAGGTATCTTCTAATTTCGTTGAAAATACTTTATAGCCTCCTACGATGATCATATCTTTCGTGCGATCCACGATTCTAACATACCCTTCATCATCCATCACGCCCATGTCTCCCGTATGCATGTATCCATCGTTATCTATTGCCTTTTTTGTTTCATTGGGTTTATTATAATATCCAATCATGACCATTGGACCCTTAACGCAAATCTCACCCGGTTGTCCGATTGGCACTTCCTCTCCCGTTTCGGGATCTACAATCTTCAGGTCTACATTTGAAAATGGCAGTCCAATACTACCTAATTTCTTCTTTCCTCTATATGGATTTCCACATGTCAATGGAGAAGTTTCTGTCATTCCATAAAGCTCTACTAATTTTCCTTTACCAATAACGGATTCAAGAATTTCTTGAGATTCCTTTGGAAAAGGAGCTGCTGCTGATATCACGCAATCAAGCATGTCTTTATCTATTTTCTTGAATTTGGGATTCTTCATTAACATTTGATATAAAGTAGGCACGTTAGCCAAAACACTCGGTCTATATTTAAGCATTTCCTTGATAATATGGTTAGTATCTCTAGGGTTAGGAATTAAAACTTGAGACCAGCCTAAGATTATGAAATTCTGACAAGTGAATAGGCCCGCGATATGAAAAAATGGGAATCCACTTAAGCCTAAGCCTTTTCCAAATTCCCAATTTAACCAATGTTGAAATATCAAAACATCTGAGCAGGTATTTCTATGTGTAATCATTGCTCCTTTAGGAGGTCCTGTAGTTCCACCTGTATATTGGATGAAGGCTATGTCATCTGGTGTCAAATCAACTTTAGGAAGATTATCCGGATATTTTCCCATTACATCTTTAGCGTACTCTAAAACGACTTTTCCTTCGATGGGAGTTACTTTTCCCTTGGGGACCTTTCCTATTAATTTTCCCATTTTAGCCAACATTTTAGGCATGAAATTACCAACACTCGTAGCAATTATTAACTTCAAGGAAGGGATCTTATCAGCTATTTTGGTAATATGACCAGCGAAAATGGCATCTAATGTTATTAAAGCTATTTGTTTACCTCCACTTCCCAAGTCATTTAATTGGTACTCGATTTGGACAGCAGAGAGAAGCGGTGAAACGCCTGAAACGATTAATCCTGCCTTTAACCCACCTAATAAGGCTATGACATATTCTGGAATGTTTGGGAGGTTTATTCCCAATACATCTCCCTTTTTAAATCCGTGTTCAATTAACATGTTCGCAAATTCATTTGACAGCTTTTCTAGCTCTCCAAATGAAACTTCAGTGCCATAAAAGGCAAATGCCATTTTATCTGGAACTTCTTCAAAAGTTCTTCTTATTTCTTTGGTAAATGTTGTTTCAAATATTTTAGGATCTAAATCTCCTAATCCATCATCATAATTTTTTTGCCAAAATCTAGAACTATATGACAATAATTTCACCTAAATTTAATTACATTAATTATTATATCTTGTCTTTTTGTCAATATAAAGTTTAATCTTTTTATATAATATTTTAAAAATACAAAATTTAAATCAAAAATTTAGTGAAAAAATATTAAAAAAAATAAAATATAATAAAAATTTTATACTCATTTTTTCCTCAAAACTTTCTTATCCACTTTGCCTACGACTGTTAGAGGAAGTTCCTCAACTATCTCAATCATTTTAGGGACTTCATAAGGAGATAAATTCTCTTTCGCAAATTTTGTTATATCTTCTTTCAGTTTCTCTTCATTTCCGTCATACTCATAGTTAGGATCGAGTTGAATAAATGCCTTAACAATTTCAGATCCTGGTCTATCGGGGTTAGGAACGCCAATTAAAGCAATCATATTTATAGCAGGATGCTTTGCAAGCATGTCCTCCACTTTACTTGAAAATACCTTGTATCCACTTACTATGATCATGTCTTTTGTTCTATCGACAATTTTTAAATAACCTTCTTCATCCATTATTGCTACATCACCCGTATGCATGTATCCATCTTTATCAATTGCGATTTTAGTTTCTTCGGGTTTATTATAATAACCTTTCATTACCATCGGACCTCTAACACAAATTTCCCCCGCCTCACCTAAAGGAACTTCTTTTCCAGTGTCAGGATCTATAAGTTTTAATTCTACATTCAATATTGGTAATCCTATAGAACCTAATTTGCGTTTTCCGTACATTGGGTTCATTACTGTTAATGGACTAGTTTCTGTCATTCCATAAACTTCCAATAATTTATTTTCGCCAACAATGCTTTCAAGTTTTTCTTGTGATTCCTTAGGAAAAGGTGATGCTGCAGAAATGCATACATCTAAATCAGAATGATCGAGATACTTAAATTTTGGATAATTGATTAGCATTTGAAATAGAGATGGAACATTTACAAGAGCAGTTGGTTTATATTGTGCAATCTTTTTACAAATATGACTCACATTTCGAGGATCTGGGATTAATATTTGAGTCCAACCTAAATAAAGACAATTTTCCAGAAAGAATGTTCCCGCAATATGGAAGAATGGAAATCCTGAAAGCGCAATTCCTGCCCCTTCCTTCCAATTTAACCAAGATTGAACAATTAATAAATCAGCTACTATATTTCGATGAGTTAACATTGCTCCTTTAGGTGGTCCCGTAGTACCTCCGGTATATTGAATAAAAGATAGATCGTCTGGAGTGAGTTTAACATCAGGAGGAGTCGTAGGATACTTATTTAATACATCTTTATGAAAATCTAAAACGGCTTTTCCTTCAAGAGGTGTTACTTTTCCTTTTGGTACTTTTCCTAATGCTTTTCCTAAGACCTGCTTGAATTTCGGCAAGAAACTTGCTACACTTGTGGCTACAACTACTTTCAAGGATGGTAATTTATCCGCAATTTTAGTGATATGATGTTCGAAAATTGCGTCTAAAGTTACTAGAGCAACATTCTTGCCTTCTGATCCCAAATCATTTAATTGATATTGAATTTGAATTGGAGATAATAGTGGAGAAACTCCAGAAACTATACAACCAGCCTTCATGGTACCAATTAAAGCAATTACATATTGTGGAGTATTTGGCACGTTTATACCAACAACATCTCCTTTTTTAAAACCGTGATCAATGAGCATGTTCGCAAATTGATTAGAATATTCATCTAATTCCTTGAAAGTTATTTCAACGCCTAAAAACTCCACTCCTGCCTTTTCGCTATACTGTTTTAGTGAATTTTTAATTAAATCCACGAAAGTTGTTTCAAATTCCTTTGGATCGAGGTCCTTGAGTCCAGAATCCCAATTTTTTTTCCAAAATCTTGATGCGTATGGACTTTCCAATTTTATTTCACTTCTAGTTGCTTTTTTACTTTTAATTTTTAATTTTTGTTAAAAAAAAAATGTTAATATGTAATATTGATTGTATCAGATTTAAAGTTTTAATTCAATTAAATAAGAAAATGATCATTCAATTTCAAAAAATGATCAAGATCGAAAACTAAAATTTCAATCTCGTTTTTTGTCGGCTAAATTATTTAAAAAGTATTTCACTTTGATTTTATTTTCAATTACCACCGCCACTCTCCATGAAAGGGTCTTACACTTGAAAGAAACGTTCGTTCTCAAAGATTTTAAATGAGAAAAATGATCCAGGAAAATGAAACTACTCCAAAAAATCGTCGGTCTGTCCCATCTTTTTTGAATAGTTTCATATGCATTAGTGATGAAGTTCGATTCGGGGTTTGAAGTCTTCAAGCAGAAAGGAATGAATTCAACAATTTCTAGTGGAGATAAGGTTCTAGATGGACTTTTAGGAGGGAAGGGATTGCACGAGGATTTGGTTTACGTGTTTTACGGAGACAAGGACAGGACAACGAGCATCTTGCTATCGATTGCGGTGAACGTGCAAAAATCTAGGGAGCAGGGTGGATTGGGAGACGCTTTCAAAGTAGCATTCGTTGACGGTAATAATAAGTTTAATCCTTACGTGGTGAGCAAGCTTGCAGTCTTGCAAAACTTGTCTCCACGAGCTGTCTTGGAAAATATCCTTGTTGCTCGTGCATTTACGTGGGATCAAATGATAGAACTGTTAGAGAATCGACTTTCAAGGCTCCAACACGTGAAAACTGTGTTGATTTCGGGGATCACTAGCTTGTTTCCAAATCATGAAAAAGCGACTTTTGAGGATTTGCTCAGGGCTATTGCCGGCATTAAAGCCATGCTTAGAAAAACCCGCCCCTTAATTGCCATTACGGCACCCTTAAATGAGTTTAGTTCATTTAGGCCGAAAGGAGGAAAGATTCTTTCTCATTTTGGGAATGTTCTTGTCTTGGTAAATGATACTGAGCGATACGTGGAATATATCCTCGTGCAACATCCATACTTGCCTGAAAGAAGGGTTTTAAGGTGGAAACCCAGGATTCCCAAAAGAAATTTGGCAAGACCCTCACGAAACGCCACATTGGATTGTTGGCTTTGAGTAGATTATCATTTATCTTCCTTTTTCTTGTATATGTTAGGGTCTTTCGGTTCAAGCGTGAGCGGATCTCCACCATATTTCACTTTTCTTCCCTCGTAGTATAATTTGGTTTTTTCTTCGCAAATTTCATTCCATTTTGCGATTCCTAGTTTCTTTATCATTAACAGATTGTATATTTTAGAATTATGGGGCAAGAAAATTTCAAAATTGACTATAGGTTGCAATTTTTCACAGGGAAAATCTTCGCATTCGAAACAAAATGTATATCCTCTGCTCGTGACGCATTCATATGTCTTGCACGTTGGAAAATCCTTGATCTTGCCTTCTTGTGTCCTACATCCCTTACAATTGTAAGCTTTTACACCAGGACATCGCTTGCAATAAATTCCACATGATGCATGATCTTTATAATATAAACTCATGTAACAATACCTATTACTCATTTTTCCATTAAAAATTTAATTAAATTTTGGTTAAAAATTTCTACTTAATTATATCCTTAATTTGTTTCTTATTTGATTCCTAATAGCCTTGCAGCATTATCGTAAAGCCATTTCTTCTTTACCTCTTCCTTTAATGGCAGTTTCATAACTTCATCAGCAAGTTGTTTGATCGACATTCCCATAAAAAGCCAAGTAGATCCAAATAGAATCTTATCTTGTAAAACTGTATTTCCAAAATGCATCAACATTTCCCACCCTGAACCCGGTATGGCAAGATATTTTGGAAGGTAAGATGCAATATCAATGTATATGTTTGGATTTCGCCAAGCAACTGCCACCATTTCATCGATCCAAGGCCAACCTCCATGTCCAGCAATCATTTTTAATTCAGGAAAATCCTGAGCGACCATATCCAAATAAATGGGCTTTTCAATCTCCATTGAATTCGTCGAATAATTGATTGATAAGTGAAACCAAATTGCCATGTCAAGTTCAACGCAAGTTGAATAGATAGGATACATTTTCCGGTGAGTTGGCGGGATTTGAAACATGAAGGGTCTAACAGCGATGCCTTTAAACCCCATTTCATGACACCTTCGAATTTCTCGTATGGCATTCATTCCTTTTAATGGATCAATTCCAGCAAAACCAATGAATTTATTTGGATAATCATTAATAATCTTAGCATAGTAATCATTTGGAAGCCCAGCAATGCCACTTGGAGTTTCTTCATCCAAATTAAAAATAACTGCTCTCTCAACACCCATTTTATCAAGACTTTTAACAAATTGTTCTACTGACATTGTTAATTTACGAATTTTTGACAAAAATGGCTTTACAGCTTCTTTCAACTCCTTGGGACTCAATTTTACCTTCATTTCGTATAATTCTTCTGGAATAATGCCCAATAAAGGCGCAATTCTCGGACCGAAAACATCTTGAAGATAACGAGCCATTTGAGGAGGTAATGAAACCAATAAGTCAACAAACACCTCTTCAGTTGGTACATAACAAAGCGTGTCAATTATCTTGTACTTATTTTCTGTCATCTTATTAAAATTCAAGTGATAATTCTTGTTAATATTAATGAACTCTTGAAATATTAAAACCTTTTTTCGAAATTGGACTAATCAATGTACAAAAATGTGCGTTCTTGCGAAAATTAGAAATTTGATGTGGTATCAATTCTTAAATTCCCAATAGAACTTCAATAATTGTTTTTGTCGAGGTTGATGAAGTGAAATTTCTAGGAATGAGGCGTGATTAAATGGGTCGCACCGTACCCGCGTTTCGGCCTGCTCTTGAACATGAGATAGAAAGTTGGAAGGAATATAGAAGAGCGCTTCGAGAAGGTGACCAAAAAGTATTCGATAAGTTAATGAACTTTGCACGACGCCATGCCGACGCAGGAAGCTTGGCTAGCCGACCGCTGCTTTCTGAAATGTTGTTCATGTCTTTTGCCATTGAACAAGAAAAAAGAATTGCTTCTTTAGAAGAAAAGTTGAAAAAGCTGGGAAAAATATTGACAGAAAAGGATTGAAATGGTCTTAAAAGAGTCTTTTGACGGATGGATATTGGACGTTTCTACATCCAATAATGGCGTGGAACTTTGGGTGAAAACTTCAAGGAAAAAAAGCGTGGTCAAGATTTTTACGAGCTTTTTTCCAGAATTTTTTGTAGTTCCTAAAAAGCACGCTGGAAAGGATCTTGAAACTTTAAAAGAGATCATTTTGCAAAATCCCAAGGTAGAGTCGGTTAGATCGTGCGAAAGATACGTCCAGCTTGAGGATTCAAGGAAGAGAAAAATATTGGGCGTGTCCGTTAAAAGACCATCCTTCTTCAAATCGGTCATTAATGATATAAACAAGCTCGATCTATTCGTTTTGTACAACACGGATCTACCCATTTCTCAAATGTTTTTTTACGTGAATGACTTCTTTCCAATGGCTTATTGCCAATTTATCACTACTCCTGTTAAAAAGGGAGAAAAAGGCATTTTAGAAGCAAAATTGTTATCCATTACCCTAAAAGATGATAACACCAAACTTTTCTACGAATTACCACCTTTAAGTGCCGTTTGGCTCGATGTAAAAGCCCAACAAAGGGATATCAAGCCTTATTTTAGCGATCCTATATCTTTTGCCGAAATAAGCATCATTCAAAATGATGAGAACAACATTCCAAGAGCGGATGGTTTTAAAGAAAGGAAAATCATTGTAGATGAAGGAGATGAAATTGAAACCCTAAAAAAACTTTCAAAACTTATCGAAAAAATAGATCCTGATATTATATTGACCCAAGGTGGAGATGAATTCATTTTTCCTTACTTGGCAGAGCGAGCGGCATTTAATGAAATCTCCAAGGAGCTCTACTTTTCAAGAGACAAGACTCCCCTTAGAAACTGCATTTTTGAACTCTCCAGTGGCAAGGACCATTACATGTCCTATGGAATCATTAGACGCCGCTCGAGAACACAAGTATATTTTACAGGAAGACTACATCTTGACACTTCTGCTTACGCTAGCTTGCATTTCACTGAAGGAAACATTCCTGGCGTGATAGAAGTAGCAAGAGTTTCTCGAGTACCGTTACAAAGACTATGCCGGGTCACTATTGGAGGTGCACTTCAATCCATCCAATTTTATAACGCTTACAAGCTTGGTTATTTGATCCCCCCTTTTAAGAAAAATCCTGAAGGATTTCATTCTGCCATGGATCTAATACGAGGAGATCGAGGTGGACACATCTTTGAACCGTTAATAGGCGTTTTTGAGCGAGTTGCCGAATTGGATTTCTCTTCAATGTATCCTTCTTTAATGGCTCACTATAACATTTCCTCAGAAACCATCAATTGTAAGTGTTGCAAGGAAGATGGAACTGGTATTAAGGTTCCAGGACTAAATTATCATGTTTGTTCAAAGAAGGAAGGCATCATAGCGAAATCCATAAAACTTCCATTAGAAAAACGGTTGAAATATAAAGAGCACGTGAAAAAAACGGGCGACATGAGGTACAAGTACATTGACATAGCATTAAAGTGGGTTTTAGTCGTCAGTTTTGGATATTTAGGCTTTAAAAATGCCAGATTTGGAAAAATTGAAGCCCACCAAACGGTATGCGCTTTTGCTCGCGAGTTTCTATTGCGATCAGCGGAAATTGCAAAAAAATATGGTTGCCGAATCATTCATGGAATAGTCGATTCGATGTGGTTGCAAGATACGCAAAATAGGGATCGAAAAGAATTTGAGAAGATCACGAAAACGATTGCCAGCGAAATCACAAGAGAAACGAGGATACCGATGAGTTGGGACGGAATGTTTGATTTCATAGTTTTTTTACCTTCTAGAGCTCATCCTGAAATACCCACATTGAGTCATTATTGGGGGATAAAAGAAAATGGAGAAATAAAGGCAAGAGGCGTGGAAGTGAGGCGAAGAGATGTTCCAACAATAATCAAAGAAGCTCAATTGGCAATTATGAACTCATTTAAAGGAGTAAAAACGGTCGAACAATTTAAAGCAAGAATTCCAATCGCTAAAAAAATATTAATGAAATATGCTCAAAAAATTAAATCTGGTGATCTTTCTACCGAACACTTGACAATTAAACAAAGAATTTCAAGAAAGCCTTCTCAATATAAGGTCAATTCCTATCAAGCAGTTGCTGCAAGACAACTAGAACAATCTGGAATTTTAGCAACTCCCGGAAAAAACGTGCATTATGTCATTTTAAATGCTGAAGCTGATACGAAATTTTCAGAGAGGAAAGTAATCATAGCAAATTTACACGATACAAGAAAGCATGGCTATGATAAGAAAAAATACTTGGAACTCTTAAAACGAGCGTTTGAAAACCTGTTTCCTTTTAAATTTCCAGAAATTGATAACCTTTTAAATTTTAAAAGTTTTCCTAAAAATTTTCAAAAAAAGTTGACTTTTTATTTTTAACCTTAATCCAGTTCTTACCGAGTCACTTTTTTTAATGTATGTAAGGAAATGTTAAAAATTTAAAATTTATTTTAAAAGAAAATTAAAAAAAAAAGATTAATTAAAGGGTCAACTTGAATTAATAATTTAAGAAATTGGACCGCGGATTATTAGACTTAACGACAATTCGCTAAACATGGATAATAATGATAAATATCCTTTACTAAAATTCAATAATATGGGAAATATTAATAATCCTATTAAAGTTGGCTGAAAAAAGAAAAAAAAGCTTTATATTTTATTATCAGGGAATGAATTTTAAAAAAACAATTTTAAATATAAAATATGAAATATTAGCAATCTACTATAGGATAACTATAAAATATTAGAAAGAAATTAACCAGATTCAGTACGACTCTTGTTTATAAGAAGTTTTTAATTTAATAACACTTATTCAAGAAATATTAATAGATTAGTAATTAGAAAATTTTCACTCTCTTTATATTTATTTTTGAAAAATCTTACTCTTTAATCATGAGTTCTAAAGTAGTTTCCTATTATGATTGGTCATTAGGTTTTAAAAAAAATCAACCTAAAATCAATTATGAGAAAAATAATCAAATGTTTAAAAAAGTGAATTCATTAGGAATTCCTCAAGATCAATTTAAAGAATACTTAAGGGCCTGGAAAGAAAGAAACCTTCGATAAGTTCTCTTTTTTTTGCTAATCAATTATATTTTTTATAGAATTGCTTGTTATTCAAAAAAGATTAAACATTTAATGTTAAAACATCCCAGATGTTAAAGAGAGAAAAATATTTATCCTTATCCTTAAAACATCTAAGAGAATAAAAAATGGATAAAAGCAGAAAATACTTAAAAAATACTTAAAAATTACTTAAAAATAAAAAAAAAGATATTTTTAAAAATTCTTTTTATTAAAAGTTAATTTTAATATACGGTATCAATCTTGAACCATATTGTATACCGACAATCTCCTAAGTCAACTCGGGAACCAGACCAACACCAACCATTATTTATGTATCCTTGCCACGTGGAGTAAGACCAATACCATTGCCATACTGGATACTGGTCATCTCCATCCGTTACCGAATCATCTTCCCAGGCTTCAATTCTGATGCGCATGTATCTTCCAACTGGAACTAAAGCATAGAAATACTTATTCCAATCAAGTGGACCAGCGCCATTTCGAGACCAAGTTCCATCTGGAACATCACCGATTTTTCCATTTCCAGGATATCCTTCTTCGGTTGCTAGCGTGTTTCCATCAACATCTCTATCACCAAGTCCACTTCTGGATATTATGTACATTTCGCCAGCTCCTTTTGGCCATGGGTCGTAATCAGTATCATAATAAATTTCATCAACAAACACGGTTACTTTAACTATATCAGATGGGCAATTAACTGTAACGCTACCTGATTCATATGCGATTACAGAAGTGTATTGGGAGTGCCATAAATCGTCAGGAGAAACGCCAATATCAAAAGTTGATGTTTCAGAATCAAGATCAATGCCTAAAACGGCCATATATGCTGCCCAAACTAGTTCAGAACAATAATAATTTTCTCCATATACATCTTTGCTGAACCAGTTAATATCATAATCAGGTCCAACAGGATAACCATCAGTACCACCTTCAAGTCTACTTTTTGCCCAGTCAACAACAGCTTGACGTTCAGAAGCGGATAAAAGTTGACCGTTAGGTTTTAAGACCCTTAAAATTAAAACATCTTCAGCATGGTTATTTACAGCTTCTTCAAATGTAGAATAACCAAGTCCATTTCCAGCATTGGAACTTTTAGTTGAATGAATCACGTATGGTGTTCCAGGGGCCATCCATTCATGATTATCACGATCCCAAATCAACTCTCCTGGCTGTACTACGCCACAATATAATTCTGAATGCGAATATTCTCCAGGGATCAAATAATCGAAAAATGATCCGGGGGTTCCTAAAACGATTATGTCTCCTGGAAGCAAATTATCAGGGCTTACATAATTCACGCCATCAGATACAAAACCTGTAGTAGGTTTTACAAAGAGAGTAAATGCGAAAAAGCTAGAGAAAAACACGAGGGAGATCGCAATTACTACTTTTTTTCTTAAAGATGTCATTCTTTTCACATTTTTCTTTTTTTTAAGTTAAAAGCTAATGATTACAAGTTTTACATTATGTTAAATTAATATTTAAATGTTTATCCATGGGATATTTTAGCATTATTATCCTTTATAAAAGAATTATATATCTTCATGAATTCGACAAAAAATTAAATTAAATTAAATTAAAAAATTAATTCTAAAAATTGACAAAATTTTGGATTATAATTAACATTAGGGCTATTTATTTCAAATAATTAATTAACTAATCTGAAATAAATTCAAAATTTAGTCGTATTTATTGATAAATTTCTTCCTTTCTCATGACGAAATGAGGATTAAAGAAAATAAAATGATATTGATTTTTTATTTAAATTTTGGGAGAAATTTTCCTTGTAACTCCATCATTTCATCAAATAGTGCCTCTGCTTTCTTAAAGCTTCCCAAGTTTGGGTCCAACGCAAGTGTAGCCAAGGCGAGTTCTTTTGATCTCTTTAATATGGCTTCAATGCATGTATCTTGAATTGTGGCTTCAATTCGCAACATGGCAGCAATCCCTTTTGGTAAATTTCCTAATTTTATTCCATGAACACCATTTCCATCAACAATAACTGGGACCTCAACAACTAAATCTTGAGGTAAGTTTGAAATTATGCCATCATTTGGGATGTTTACAGAATTTTCCCGCACTTTCTTATTCATTATAATGGATTCGATTATTGGAATTGCCCTTTCTCCAGAAGGAAACTTTAATAACATTCCCTTTTTTGGATAATGTCCTTTTTTTAACCTTCTATAATATCGCATTATTCTTTTATAAATTGCTTCATTGAAATCGCCTGTATGTTGAATCCAATCTTCCATATCTTTTGTTTTTGTAAATTCCTCTGCAAATTGTAAGTATTCTCCCATATGGTTATCTCCAGCATGAGGAAAGTAACCAAAGCGTTTGTAAACTTCAAAAGTTAATTCTGAAAACTCGAATCTATCTTCATGCTCTTTAAAATAGGATAATGCTTTTTTATTGAATGTTGGTAAGAGATCTTTTCCAGTGTTTAAATCTTCTAACCCAATTAAAAATCCAAAATGATTCAAACCAGCTACAGTTATTTTAAGATCTTCCAACTTCTTGTTAAACATGATGGGAATATGATGTTCTAGCGAATGAATTTCATGACACAATCCTATGAATTTAAGGTTGGTTGTCCTTTTAATTGCCAAACATACTCTTGACATGGGGTTTGAAAAATTAATTAAAAATGCTTCTGGACAAATTTTTTCAATATCCTTTACAATTTCAATTATGGGAGGGATAATCCTAAAAGCATGAAAAGCACCTCCAGGACCTCCATTTTCTCCCAATACTTGTGTTGAGCCGTGTTTCCTTGGAATTCTATAATCTTGCCACCATAACTCCATTCTATTGCCAACTTCTATCGAATTGATCACAAAATCTGCATCCTTTAAAGCTTTCTTCCTATCTGTCGTGCTTTCAATTGTAAATTTATTATTTAGGTTTTTATTTTCAGCTTCAAGAAGTTCATGAATTATTTTTAATTTTTTCTCATCAATATCATGCAAGACTATAGTAGAACCGTCCAATATTTTGCTTAAATAAAGATCCGTGAACATTGAAGGACCAAAAGAAGTAGAGCCAGCTCCTATTAAGACTATTCTCTTATCCATGATTCATCTTATTTCAGAGTAATTAAATTAATAGACAAGAATTCAAATGAGAATAAAAAATTATTTAAAATTACTATTTAGGATAAATGATGATTTAATGATATTTTTCATGAAAATGAATAAAGGAAAAAAAAACTCCTACAATTTTGTAATTGATTTTTAAATAATTTCAAGCTATTAAGTCAAATGGGAAGCACATCCCAAAAGTTTATAAAGTAATTCTCATTTCTTTTATTTAAGATGTTATTTTCACGTCATAATACTACTGGTAAATGGTATGGCTATAAGAGAGCCATTATCCCAGTAGTATTATGAACAGAGAACGAATCCTTGTCTCTGCCTCTTTTTATAATGTGAAGGATTTGTTCTCTGCTCGTGATATTGCTTTTTAATTCCATTATAAAAAGAGGTTGGGGATGGGGATGACTTTTCTGCGTGAAAAAATCCTAAAAAAAATCGGAGGTGAGATGAACGGAAAAAAAAATGGCAGAAAAAGTCGATCCTTTAATGATATTGGATTATTATAAGGATTGGAGTTCTGACAAAGCCCCCATCATGATGATCCTGGACTCTCAAAGTGATTTTCCAAGCTATATAGAGTCCGAAGATCAAAGAAAGATGGCATATTTAAGAAAGAAATATGGAAAACGTGCCAAATGAATGTTCAAAATGGTGGCTAAAAAATTTAATTTATAATTTTTTCTATTCTTTCTATTGCTTCTTTTATTTTTTCAGTAGGTTGAGTTAAGGCAAATCTCACGAATCCTTCACCATGTTTGCCAAATCCAATTCCTGGAGTTATCACGACACCAACATTAATTAACTTTTTAGCAAATTCCATGCTATTGTGTTCTCCTTCTGGCAATTTCGTCCACACGTAAAAAGTTGCTCTTGGTTTTTCCGTTTTCCAACCAATTTTATTCAATCCTTTAACTAAAATATCTCTTCTTTTTTCATATATTTGAATGTTTTTTTCTACAATTTGAGGCTTTTTTTTTGAAACATATTCATTTAAACCCTTAATTACAGCTTTTTGAATGAAAATTGGACATCCAGAATCAATTTGTGATTTAACTTTCCTAATGGCTTTTATTACTTGCTCATTTCCAGCAGCCCAGCCACATCGAAACCCTGTCATGCAAAACATTTTTGAAGCACTATTTATCTCAATATGATTCAGATCAAATTGTATTAATGATGGCGCAATATAATCGTCAAAAGTGAATTCTGAATAAGGGTTATCATGAACAACCAAAAAATTATAATCTTCTGCATAATCTGCAACCATTTTTAAGAATTCAATAGAACAGATTGCTCCAGTTGGATTGTTTGGATAATTAATGTACATTAGTTTAGCTTTTTTTAAGATCTCTGTATCAATTGATTCCAAATCCGGCAAAAAATTGTTTTCTTTTAATAATGGCATTAAATATGGGATTGCATCGCATAATTTAGTGGCTCCGTTCTCGTATACCGGATATCCTGGATTTGGACACAAAACAATATCTCCAGGATTCACGAAAGCGCGAGCAATATTGGCAATTCCTTCCTTTCCACCTATTAAATTCGTTACTTCTTTAAGAGGATCCAATTTTACATTAAATCTTACATCATACCATCGGCTTACCGCTTCTCTAAAATCTTGTTCACCCATGCTAGATGGGTAATTCTGATTTTCAGGTATTCTTACTTGCTTGATCAACTCGTTTATGATGATCTCTGGAGTCTGGAGATCAGGATCACCAATTCCTAGTGATATCAAATCAATGCCTTCCTTTCTTTTCTGCACCTTTAATTGTTCGATTTCAGCAAAAATATATTGAGGAAGTTTTTTAACCCTTTCAGCATATTGGAGTATTTTAAAAACACCTTTTATGGTTTTTTAATTCAAATGATTAATAACAAGAATTAAAGAGTCTTTAAAAATAGTTGGCTTATCTTGGTTAAAAATGATATCTAATAAATCAATTAATTTTTGAAAAGTTAATTATAAAAAAATTAAAAATTAATTAATTTAATGAATATGGCTTTTGTTGCTAGTAATTTTAAGGTTTCATAGTATCTTTAATAGATAATCCTTTTTCTCCTTCTCCTTTACCTTCCAACTTGTATTCATATAATTCTCGTTTCATTAATAGGAATGGAATTAAAGAAACGTTAGAAAGAATTGCCATCACTATGAATACAGTTCCAAAAATGATTGAGACGTCTGTAGTTATTTTAGCTACGGAGTTAAAGACAATTCCAGTGACTATTAACCCAATTTGAGACCCAAAATTTATGAATGAAGTACAGATTGAGAAATAAGTACTTGGAGCTTCGGGGTAAAGTTTTGAATATTGGCTTGATACTGAAGAAAAAGCAGAGTTTTTCCAACCCATTGAAATTCCAATTATGAAAGCAAAAATTAATAGTATGTACCATGGTGCTTTTATCAATTGAAGTAATAACGCTATTGTAGTTAATGCTAATGAGGAAAACACGCATACCCTTCTAGTTTTAACGTCCGCAATCCAACCTCCAATAATTGAGCCTATAATTACTCCTCCTCCTAAAATTAGTGTAATTAGAGCTTGATCTCCATAAAGAGATAAATCCTCCTTTAATACTTTTAGAGAGGCTCCTGCTGCTGGAATGCGTCCAGCTTGCACTAAAATGTATAATGAAATAAATGTAAAAATGACACCATCAACTACTGCTAAAAATAATGAATACCAGTATAATTTCCAATTCTCCCATTTTTTAAACATCGATTTGAGGTTTTTTATCATCCTAATTTTTTCAAATTCAGTTTTATGTGGTATCTTCAAAGTCAATAATGCAGCAATTAAGGTAAAAATCCCTATAGCTATCAATATGTAGGTTAAATCGATATATGTTATTAGGATTAAGATAATAGGTCCTCCTACTATAATCCCTATTGATCGAAATGCCCAACAAATACCAGTAGTTCTTCCAAGAAGTTTTTTGGGACAGATATCAAGTATGAAACCATCCATTACAGTGTCAGAAAAAGCAACACCAATCATTATCAGAACGCTTATCAATGCGATAAATAACATTATGCCTGAAGGATTTACAACAAGTTGATAGGGGATCATGAATGCCAAGAAAATCCACATTAAACCAGCAAAAGAAGCAGAACCTACAATCCAAGGTTTTCTACGGCCCAATTTTTTAAAACTAATCTTGTCACTGAGAATTCCATAGAGCAATTTAAAAACGAATGGAGTCAAGATGATGGATAACATGAAAGAAAGTCCAGCAGAATCTATTGACCCTAACTTATTTAACAAATATATGGGAATTACTGCCGTGAAGATACTTTGATCAACACCTTGGAAGAAATATAGAGAAGAAAAGATGCCAGTATAAGTAAATTTATATTCATAATTTTCCATATTAATCTCCAATTCATTATCAAAATTTTTTAATATGATTTTAATTTGGAAGAGTTTCCTTAAATATTTTTAATTAAATTATTAAACAATTATGGAAAATTTGATAAAATAAATTTATTTGATTTTTAAGAACGCATAATGCTAAAAACTAGTAATTTGAATTAGCATTATTATCAACTTTAGGTCAAGATTAATATAAAAATTTAATGACTTTTTCATGAAATGGAAAATAAAGGTGAAATATTATCAAGTTGGCAAAAATAATGAAGCATTGAACAGCTTTAAGTGAATGTGGTTCATTTACTTTTTATATAACGAATCAATATGAGAAAATAAGTGCAAAAATTAGAGTTATTTTTTTTAATTCTAAATATTTCCAAATTACACTTATCAAAATTAAAGATGCACACAAATATTATAATATTGAATAAAAATAATTAATAATAAAAGTTTTGAATATATATCATTAATAAAATTGCTGCTTGAATGAGAAGAAATGGGACGAAGAACTCTTATACGTTTTGTAAAACATCCGCCTAAAAATTTCTATTTTAATATCGAAAAGCCCGATCCTACTGCTGAAGTTTTAACTTTAGCAGAATTTGAGGCAATGAGATTAAAACATTTCATAGATCTCCCACAACAGCAAGCAGCATTAAGAATGGGTATATCTCAACCCACATTTTCTAGGATTTTAGAAAGTGCCCATAAAAAAATCACTCGGGCTTTAATTGAAGGAAAGGAAATTAGGGTTTCTGGAGGAAACGTGCATTATAAAAAAAGTTTTGTAGGATATGGTTGTTGGAATTGCGATTATGAATGGGAAGATGAGAATGCCTCGAAAGATAGAAAAGTAAATTGCCCTAAATGTAATTCTTCAAATGTTTATTATTTATCAAAAGAACCGCTCTAATTAATTGAAATTTCTTTAAAAATTCCCTTTTTAAATAATAAAATAAAAATTAATAATTTAGACAATCTTTATCGTAATTAATTTAAAAAGTTGATTTTTTCTACAATTCAAATTAAGTGTTTTTAATGAGTGAAGAACAAGAAAAAAAATTCTGGTATAAAGTTTGTAGAACCATCATTAGTGCTGGACAAATGCCCTTTCCATTGACGGATACTCTATTAGAATTAATTCAAACGCTATTGACCAAGGAACAAGCAGAATTCATCTTGATTTTCAAAAAACCATCATTAAACATTGACCAAATTAAAGCCAAAACTAGCTTGAAAGATGATGAATTAGAACAAATGCTTAACACGTTAATGGATAATGGAATCATAGTAGGTGTACCAAGCAAGAGTACCGGCATCATGGTATACCGATTGCTCCCACCTTTTCCAGGAATTTTTGAATACACGGGATTTAGGGGAGAAAAAGGCCCTAAACAAAAAAAAATTGCCAAATTATTTGAGAAATTATTTAAAGAAGTGAGAGACCTCACGCAAAAAAACTATGATAATATCGTCTCTCAAATGAAAAATATACCTGCTGTTGACAGAATTGTACCCATTGAAAAAGAAATAGAAGAAATTCCAACAGAAAATATAATTCCTTATGAAGAAATCTCAAAGATCATTGATAAGTTTGATGATATAGCTGTAGCTCACTGTTATTGCAGGCATCAAAAAGACTTATTAGGTGAAGAATGCAAGAGAACGAATGAACGAGAAAATTGCTTCATTTTAGGAAAAAGTGCTAAATTTGTAATTGAACACAATTTTGGAAAAAGAATATCAAAAGAAGAAGCTCTTAAAATCATTAAAAAAGCTGAAGATGATGGACTCGTCCATAAAACATTTCATGTTCATCTTAATATAGAAAGAGATGAGGAAGCAATATGTAATTGTTGCCCTTGTTGTTGCGGTATTTTTCAAATGTATCGAGAAGGAATAATGCCCTATCATACGATAACTTCATACAGACCAAAAATTGATGAATCAAAGTGCGTTGGATGTGGCACGTGCGTCGAAATGTGTCCAATGGAAACAATCGAAATGATAGATATCGTGCCCCAAATTGGTGAAGAAAGATGCATAGGATGCGGTGTATGTGCTTATCATTGCCCCGAAGATGCCATAAATTTAATTCGCACTGGAATGCGAGATGTATTTATTCCACCTATTAAAATCTCCAAGTAATATCTTCAAGATTTAAAAATAATCTTCTTCTTATTCATCCTTCTTTAAAATATTTTGGTCTTTCTTGGTTTCTTAGCTTATTTGAATATTAATTGAATAAATTCCTAATTAAAATTGGAATTTTATTTAATATTAACAAGTTAGCACGATTTTAAACACGTTTTCATTCATTTCGCAATTATATTTTTTAAAACAATAAATTAATAAGGGTTAATGTTCAAAACTTTAATCAATAATATTGTTATTTTTAACGATTAATAAGCGATTTCTCGTGAAATTTAAATATAACGAAAATATTATTCATGGATTTGTAGAACCTGGATTTGAAAAAGTTAAGGAAGCTTTCATTAATAATTTCAAACAAGAAAAGGAGATTGGTGCCG